>ERZ761602.415-NODE-415-length-94292-cov-6.906491_pt1 | contig 94292 bp, 74 predicted proteins | sample MGYA00512165_ERZ761602 | MGnify/ENA primary metagenome ERZ761602 (study PRJEB28899, sample SAMN02445085) | bioreactor sludge metagenome | biome: EBPR sludge; isolation source: Thorneside wastewater treatment plant | place: Australia: Brisbane, Thorneside Wastewater...
GTTCAGAGCGTCTCGAGATAGACGACGAGCGCGTCGAGCTCTGCCTCGGAGAGCGTCGACACATCGCCGTGGCTGTCGCCGCCACAGCTCGGGTCGAAGCGATCGCGGAGCGTCGCCGCGCAGCCGTCGTGCATGTAGGGGGCGCGCGCGGCGAGGTCGACGAGGCGCCCGGGCTGGAAGCGCTCGCCCTTGCCGATGTCGAAGTTGCTCGGGCTCGTGTGCTGGGGCCCCGCGTGGCAATCGACGCAGCCGAGCTCCTTGCTCTCGTAGAGCGCGCGTCCCTCGGCCGCGAGCAGGCGCTGGGCTTCGTCGAGCTCGGGGGCCGGCAGGCGCTCGACGCCGTGCATCCAGCGCTCCAGGGCCGAGGTGTCGTTCGCCCCGAGCGATGCGCCGCCCATGCGCTCGACGAATACGAGGCTCATGAGCTCGTTCATCGTGCGCATGTCACCGGCCCAATGAAATGGCAGCGTGTCGCCGATGCCACCGGCGATGTATTGGGTGCGGCGGGGCCCCTCCTGGAACTGCCACACGATGCCGTCGTCGCCTCCTTCCGGGTGGCAGGAGGCGCAGGCGACCGAGCCGCGCGGCGCGCGGTGGAAGATCGTGTGCCCGCGATCGACCGGCGCCTGGACGGGGAGCTTCACGCGCCCGACCTTCGCCGGGGATCGGTACTGGGTGACGAGGCCCGCGCCTTCGACCCAGGCCAGGCCCACCGGCTCGCAGCCGCTCGGGTCGGCGCAGTCCTGGCTCGGCCCTGCGTCGCCGAAGACGCTCACGACGCCGCTGCCGGCGCCGAGCAGCGCGATGCCACCGTCGGGCAGGGCGACGACGTCGACCGGCAGCGCGTGGCCGGTCAGCGGCGTGACCGGATGCTCGAAGCCCGCGATGGTGCCGTCGCCCGGCGGGATGATCGCGACCTCGGTGGTGACGACCGGCGGGCTCGAGACGCCGCCGTAGGCGTCGGGCGTGGTCGCGATCGCGGGGGCCTCGGGCAGCGCGGCCTGGTACGCGAGCACCGCGCCGCCGCCGGGGCGGGGAGCCATGCGCCAGAGCACGCTCGCGGTGCGACCCTCCGCCGCGAAGGGGCGCGTGCGCTGGATCTCGACGCCCTGGCGATCGAGCACGAGGATCTCGGCGCTGCGGAAGCGACTCACGAGCACACGCTCGCCGTCGACGACGACGTCGCGCAGATCCGGATCGAGCCGCAGTCTGCGAGTCGCCTCGCCGCCCCTCTCGGGCAGCGTGACGAGCTCGCCGTGCAGGCAGGCGACGACGAGATCGCCGCGCGCGACGTCGAGGTCGATGCCACGCGGCGCGGCGCAGACCTGGCGGCGCTCGAGGATCTTGCCGCTCTGCACGTCGACCGTGACGACCACGCCACCTCGCCTCGCGAGCACGTGCGCGCGGTTCTGCGCGCCGGCCACGATGCGCCCCGGTTCGTCTCCGGGCTCGAGCTCGATCGGGCCGAGCAACCTGCCGCCGAAGGCCGCCGTGCCCGTGTCGACGCGCCAGACGACGTCGTTCTCGGGGTCCGAGGCGAGCGCGCGCGAGACACCGACGCCGACGAGCGTGCCTCCCGAGATCGGCAGCGCCTTGCCCGACTTGCTGGCGCTACCGGTGCCGAGGCCGCCGATGGGGCCCTCGCCCGGGCCTGCGCCGGGCTGCGGCCCGTCGTCGGCCTGGCAGCCTGCGAGGGCGGCGGCACCGCACAGGCTGAGGGTCGCGGCGCGGAGGAAAGCGGAGCGTAGCTCTGGGCGCATGGTCGACCTCGAGGTCGCGGCCCCCCTCGGGCTGCGATCGCACGAGCCTAGCGAGCGCGCTCCGGGCCGCCCAGCCCGGGAGCACGATCTTCGCGAGATCGCGGGCGGCGCGAGCGCTGCGCCGCAGGGTGCACCGACGAGCAGCTGTCGGCACCGAGGCGCGCTCGTGTAGCCTGCGTGTGCCCGGGGGGGACACCGAGGACCGCCCCATGCCGAACGACCCTCCCAGCGCTCCTGGCTCCGAGCGCCTCTGCGTCGACGCCGACGACTGGGCCACGCTGCTCGAGGACTGGGGCCGCACGCGGCCCACGGATCCCGACGCGGGAGACGCGTCGGCGATCTCGGGCATGCTGCGCGCGCTCGTCAAATCCGTGCGCCTCTCGGAGATCGCGGAGGCCGACGCCGAAGACCGCGAGGTCTTGCTCGAGGAGCTCGCCAACGTGCTCGACATGGCGCGCACGCTCTCGCGCGCCAACGCCTCGGTCGCGAAGCTTCCCTCGCCTGGTCCGCTCGGGGGCCGCACCTTGCCTCCGCCGCCCGGCTTCGACCCGAAGATCCTCTTCGCCACCGCCGAGCCCAGCGCCGACGTGAAGAAGGCGCTCGCGCGTGTGACGCTCGTGACGAGGAAGGTCCCCTCGGGCACGCGCTGAGCGCGCTCGCGTCGCCACGCGGCGCGGCCTGCGGGGTGTCGCCCTCGCGGGGGTTGTACTAGATCGGGCGCATGCGCTTGATGACGCTCCGAGATGGTACGCGCGACGGCGCGCTCGCGGTGGTGCACCCCGATGGTCGGCGTTACGCGCGCGCGACGCACATCGCGCGCACGATGCAGGCCGCGCTCGACGACTGGGCGGCCGTCGAAGCCGAGCTGCGCGAGCTCGCCGAGGCCGTGGCCTCGGGCGCCGTGGGCTCGGAGCCGATCGTCTGGTCGGAAGTGCTCGCGCCTCTGCCACGCGCCTACGAGTGGGTCGACGGCTCCGCGTACATCAACCACATCATCCTCGTTCGCAAGGCGCGCAACGCCGAGCCACCGAAGACGCTCGAGACCGACCCGCTCGTCTACCAAGGAGGCTCGAGCGACATGCTGCCGCCGCGCAGCGACATCGAGCTCGTCGACCCGGCCTGGGGCCTCGACTTCGAGGCCGAGGTCGCCGTGGTGCTCGACGACGTGCCGCGTGGCATCGCGCCGGCCGACGTCGACCCTCACGTGAAGCTGCTGCTCCTCGTGAACGACGTCACGCTGCGCAACCTCATCCCGCCCGAGCTCGAGAAGGGCTTCGGCTTCTTCCAATCCAAGCCGGCCTCGGCCTTCTCGCCCTTCGCGCTCACGCCCGACGAGCTCGGCGACGCGTGGAACGGAGGGCGCGTGCACCTCCGGCTGCGCTCGACCCTCAATGGCGAGCTCGTGGGTGATCCCGAGGCCGGGCCCGAGATGCACTTCTCCTTCCGCGAGCTGGTCGCCCACGTCGCGAAGACGCGCCGCTTCGGTGCGGGCACGATCGTCGGCAGCGGCACCGTGTCGAACCACGATCGCGCGCGCGGCATCTCCTGCCTCGCGGAGCGCCGCATGATCGAGACGATCGAGAACGGCAAGCCGACGACGCCCTTCATGAAGGCCGGCGACACGATCGCGATCGAGATGTGGGATCGCGCCGGGCGCGACCTCTTCGGGCGCATCGAGCAGCGTGTGGTCGAGGCCGAGCCCGGCCCGAGCAAGACGACCGCGCCCGCGAGGCAGGCCTCGTGAGCGCCGCGGGCCTCTCGTATCGCCTCTACGGCTACTGGCGCTCGAGCTCGAGCTACCGCGTACGCATCGGGCTCGGCCTCAAGGGCCTCGCCTACGAGAACGTGCCGGTGCACCTGCTCGAGGGCGGCGGGCAGCACAAGACGGCGGAGTTCACCGAGAAGAACGCGATGCAGCAGGTGCCGCTGCTCGAGGTCGAGGGCGCGCCGGGTGAGCCGGTGCGCCTCGCGCAGTCGGTGGCGATCCTCGAGTACCTCGAGGAGACGGTGCCCACGCCTGCGCTCTTGCCGAGCGATGCGCTCTCGCGCGCCCACGTGCGCGCCGCCGTGGAGATCGTGAACAGCGGCACCCAGCCCCTGCAGAACCTGAGCCTCTTGCAGGCGCTCAAGGCTGCGGGCGCCGACGGGCAGGCCTTCGCGAAGGCCGCGAACGAGCGTGGCCTCACGGCGCTCGAGCAGGTCGCGCGAACCCACGGCCGCGGCTACCTCGTGGGCAACGCGCTCTCGCTCGCCGAGGTCTTCCTCGTGCCGCAGCTCTACAGCGCGCGCCGCTTCGGCGTCGACGTGTCGCTCTTCCCGCGACTCACGGCGATCGAGGAGCGCTGCAACGAGCTCCCGGCCTTCGCCGCCGCGCACCCCGATCGCCAGCCCGACGCGGTGCTCACGCCCGCCTGAGCCGCGCGCCGCCACGATTGCCGCGCGGATGACCTCACCGCGAGCCCGAGGGCTCGCTAGAACCTCGACCTCTCCCGCCACCAGCGAGATCCGAATGAGCAAGCTCGAACCCTTGGGCATCAAGCGCCTCGAATCGATCCACTACTACGTGCACGATCTCGACCGCAGCCGGCGCTTCTACGTCGACCTCATGGGCTTCGACGAGATCGGCGAGAGCTCGCCCGAGCTCGTCGCGAAGGGCAAGCAGAAGAGCGTCGTCTTCCGCGCGGGTGAGTGCAACGTGCTCTGCTCGCAGCCGGTCGGCGACGGCGGGCGCGCGCAGCGCTTCTTGAAGAAGCACCCCGCGGGCGTCGGCACGCTGGTCTTCGAGGTGGAAGACGCCGCGAAGTGCTTCCGCCTGCTCGAGGAGCGTGGCGGCACGCCGATCGACGACATCCAGCACCACACGGACTCGAAGGGCGGCAAGCTCGCGACCTTCTCGATCACGACGCCTTTCGGCGACGCCACCTTCCGCTTCGTCGAGCGCCAGGGCTACGACCGCCTCTTCCCCGGGCTCGTCGAGTACGAAGCGCCTCGCGGGCGCGGCAACGAGCACGGCATCGAGGGCTTCGATCATGTGACGTCCAACTTCCAGACGATGAAGCCCGCCCTGCTCTGGATGGAGCACGTGCTCGGCTTCGAGGCCTACTGGAACGTCGAGTTCCACACCGACGACGTGAAGAAGGACGAAGCGCGCGGCTCGGGCCTCAAGTCCACCGTGATGTGGGACCCGTACAGCGGCGTGAAGTTCGCCAACAACGAGCCCTGGCGCCCCTTCTTCAAGGCCTCGCAGATCAACATCTTCAACGAGGAGCACAAGGGCGACGGCATCCAGCACGTCGCGCTCGGCGTGCGCGACATCCTCACGGCGGTGCGCGCGATGCGCGAGCGCGGCGTGGCCTTCATGCCGACGCCCGGCACCTACTACGACGCCCTGCCCGAGCGCATCGCGAAGCTCGGCATCGAGAAGATCGACGAGGACATCGAGCTCTTGCGCGAGCTCCAGATCCTCGTCGACGGCGACAAGAAGAGCTCCTACCTGCTCCAGATCTTCCTCAAGGAGGCCTCGGGTCTCTACCAGAGCAAGGAGGCGGGGCCCTTCTTCTACGAGATCATCCAGCGCAAGGGCGACAAGGGCTTCGGCGCGGGGAACTTCCGCGCGCTCTTCGAGAGCATCGAGCGGCAGCAGCGCGCCGAGGGCAAGGTCTGATGCTCGACCGCATGAGCGTGGGCGAGCTGCCCAAGAAGCACCACATCGCGCTGCGCGGCGGGGGCGGGGAGCTACGCCACGAGGAGTGCATCACGCGCCGCGGCTTCGACGGCCCCTACACGATCGTCTACCACCTCAGGCGACCGCACACCGCGCGTGCGCTCGAGGCCTCGCCCGCCTTCCCCATCGCGGAGTCGGTGGGGGAGCGCCCGCTGCGCAAGCGCCATTACCTCTCGCAGAGGCTCGACGCTCCCGGCAGCTTCCTCGAGGCGCGCAGGCCGCTCTTGTTCAACCGTGACGTGGTCTTCTCGGTGAGCAAACCCACGAGCGAAGACGGCGCCTACTTCGCCAACGGCGACGGCGACGATCTCCACTTCGTCTTCGAGGGCTCCGGCACCCTGCGCACGATCTTCGGCGACCTGCGCTACGAGAAGAACGACTACGTCTACGTGCCGCGCGGTACGATCCACCGCTTCATCCCCGACGCTGGCGCGAAGCATTACCTCGCGACGATCGAGTGCTTGGGTGGCATGGGCCTGCTCGATCAATGGCGCAACTCGGCCGGGCAGCTCAAGATGGACGCGCCCTACTGTCACCGCGACTTCAAGCGCCCCGACTTCGTCGGCCCGAAGGACGAAGGTATCCGCACCGTGGTGGTGAAGCGCAACCGCCGCTTCGACGCCTTCGCCTACGACGAGAGCCCGCTCGACCTCGTCGGCTGGGATGGCGCCGTCTACCCGTGGGTCTTCCCCATCCTGTGCTTCCAGCCGCGCGCCGGGCTCGTGCACCTGCCGCCCACCTGGCACGGCACCTTCGCCGCGCGGGGTGCGCTCATCTGCAGCTTCGTGCCTCGCCTCACCGATTTCCACCCCGAGGCGATCCCCTGCCCGTACCCGCATTCGTCGGTCGACGTCGACGAGATCCTCTTTTATTGCGACGGCAACTTCACCTCACGCAAGGGCGTGGGCCCGGGCAGCATCTCGCACCACCCGGCGGGCATCCCTCACGGGCCTCACCCGGGCGCCTACGAAGCGAGCATCGGCAGCAAAGCGACGAACGAGCTCGCCGTGATGCTCGACTGCTACGAGCCGCTCGAACCGACGGTCTACGCGACCGCGCACGAAGACCCGGCCTACCACGACTCCTTCCGCTGAAGGCAGGCGAGGCTGGCCCGAGCGGCGGGCCTCGCGGCTCCGAGGGGCGCTCGGCCCGGCTCAGATGTCGGTGCGCACCGTGCGGCCGGTGCTCGTAGGCTTCGGCGCGGCGGTGGGCTTGGGCTCGACCGGCGGCTTGGCCGGCTCGGTCGGCGACTTCACGGGAGGCTTGAGCGGGCCGGTGGTGGGCGTGGGGCGCTTCACCGGCTCGCTGGGCGCGGAGGCGACGCTCGCGGCGGGCGCGGCGCTGGCTGCGGGCTCGGCGCTGGCTGCGGGCTCGGCGGTCTGCGCGGGCTCGGCGGTCTGCGCGGGCTCGGCGCTCCCGGCGGCTGCGGGCTCGTCGGCCTTCGTCGCCGCCGCGCCGCTGGGGCTCGGCTCGGAGGCGCTCGTCTCGGCGCTGGCGTTGGCCTTGCCTGCGGTGAAGCGATAAGCGGCGAAGGCGCCGCCTCCGAGCAGGAGCGAAACGAGCACGCCGAGGCCCACGAAGAGCCCGGTGCGGTTCTGCGGCGGCATCGGTGCGGCGCCGCTCTGCGACCAGCCCGCGTTCGTCTGCTTGTGCATCGCGGCCGCGGGCGACACGTCCGACTGGAGCGTGGGGCCGAGCGCCAGGCCGTCGGGCAGGTGCTGCGTGCCGCCCGGGCCGACGCCCGCGCCAGGCTGCTGCAGCGCGACCTGGTTCGGGGGCGGCACCGAGATGCTCGAGCGCCCGCCGTGCATCCACTCGTCGATCGCCGCGACGAAGCTCTTGGCGCTGTCGAAGCGCTGCTCGGGATCGCGCGCGAGCGCCTTGCGGATCATGCGGCCGATCCCCGGGTCGAGGTTCGGCACGAGCGACTCGGGCGGCGGCGGATCCTGGAGTGCGATCTTGAACATGAGCTCGTTGAAGGTCTCCCCGTCGAAGGGGATGCGACCGGTGACGAGCTCGTAGAGGATGATGCCGACGCTGAAGAGGTCCGAGCGGTGATCGATGCCCTTGGTGCCCTTCGCCTGCTCGGGCGACATGTAATAGGGCGTGCCCATGACGGCGCCGGTCTGCGTCATCTTGGCGTCTTCGCCATTGAGCGGGTTGAACTTCGAGATGCCGAAGTCGACGATCTTCACGAAGTCCTTGTGGCCGGCCTTCTCCCTCAGGAGAAAGACGTTGTCGGGCTTCAGATCGCGGTGGACGATGCCGGCCTCGTGCGCCGCGCCGAGCCCCACGAGCAGCTGGCGAAGGATGCCGAGCGCCTGCGCGGGCAACATGCGCCCCGTCTTCTCGATGCGTTGCCCGAGGCTCTCGCCCTCGAGGTACTCCATCACGAGGTAATGGCTGCCGTCGGCGAGCTCACCGAGATCGAGCACCTCGACGATGTGCTCGGAGCCGATGCGACCCGCGGCCTGCGCCTCGCGCTCGAAGCGATCGATGAGGTCGCGGCGCTCGGCGGCGACGCCGTGCAGCACCTTGATGGCGACGCGGCGCTTGATGCGCACGTTCTCGCCCTCGAAGACCGAGCCCATCGCACCCTGACCGAGCAGGCGTGTGATGCGGTACTTGTTGTCGATGACCTGCCCGATCTCGAGGGCCATGGCCCGCTCCTTGGTACTGCCTACGCCTGCGCTGCCTTCGCTCGACGCCGTCGTCCGGTGTGAAGCGCGCGACTAGAACGTGCCGATCAACGCGGCGCCCGTGCCGGTGGGTACGAGGTGGATCGAGGCCTCGGTGCGCGAGACCTCGGGGCGCGTGAAGTAGAGGATGGCAGTCACCGCGCCCGCCGCAATGGTGGAGCCGAGCAAGACGTCGGTCGTGATGTTGAGCACCATGCCGGTGTCGCGCGCGTCTTGTGCCGCGACCGGATCGACGCCGTTCGCCTCGTCGAAGCTGCTCTTCTGGCCGAGGGCGAGCACACCGACGACGCCGGTGCCCACCGCGAGCGCGCCGGTGATGCCCAGGCCGACCCAGAAGCCGGTGGGGATCGGGCGCTCGGCGCCGGGGCGGTCGCCTCCCTCCGGGGTGATCGGCGTGCCTTGGCCTGCGCCGCCGCCCTCCGTCGGGCCGGTGGGGCCCGTGGGGCCACCGGCGGCGCCCGTGCCACCCGCGGGCTCGAGCGTGACGGTGCTCTCGACCGCCTGACCCGGCGCGAGATCGAGCTCGATGACCTGCTCACGGAAGCCCGACTTGGAGATGGTGAAGCGGTGCAGGCCGGTGCGCACGCCGAGCACGGTCGCCGGGCCCGCGGAGGCCGCGTAGCGGTTGCGCACCGGCGAGCCGCGCGAGGGCACGCGCTCGTCGACGATCGCGGCGTCGCTCGGTACGCCGACGAGCTTCACCGTGGCGAGCGTGCTCTTCATCGTCGCCAGATCGGTCTCGATCTGCTTGCGCTCGCTCGGATCGATGTTCGAGCCCTTGGCGAGGTAGGTCGTGTAGGCCTCGATGGCTTCGCCGTCGCGCTCGAGCTTGAGCGCGGTGAGGCCGAGGTTGCCGAGCATGTTGGGGCTGGGGCTGAGCGCGTAGGCAGCCTTGAAGGCGAGGTAGGCCTCCTCGTAGCGCGCGCCGTCCGGGTCTTGCAGCAGCGCGACGCCGGCGCGGAACTTCGCGCGGGCCTCTTCGGTGACGACGACCTCGCCCGCGGGCGCCGTGCCCTGCGCGTAGGCGGGCGCGGCCGCGGCGGTGGCGAGCAAGAGGCCGAAGGAGAGGTGTCGGAGCAGGGGCATGGGAAGCGTCGGGGGGCGCGTGAGCATGGAAGGGCGGGGCCGGGCGGTCAGTTGGTGCACTGGACGCGCACTTGGTAAAGCCGCTCCGCGGTTGCGGCTGCACTGTCGCGCTCCGAGAAGAAGACGAAGGCCTGGCCGCCATTCACACCCATGGCGTCTCCTGAGGCGGCCGCGATCGCGTCGGTGAACCTACCCGTCGCCATCGAGAGGAGCGCGAGATCGTCGTTCGTGTATCGGATGCCGTTGAGGGGCCCGCTCGTGTCGATGCGCGCGATTCGGAGTGAGAGCTTCTGATCGTCGGACAGCGTGGCTGGATAGAGCAGCGTCTGCGGAGCGAAGCTCGGCCTGGGGTTGCGCGGGAAGTCGGCGAAGCTCGCGAACGTCTCGAGCGGCGCGAGCGCGTCGAAGACCTGGGCGGACGGGCCCAGTTGCGAAGGCACCACGACGCGGGCGCGTAGCTCTGGCGCAGCGTTCTGGATTAACGCGCCGGCGGCGGCGACGTTGTTGCCCTGGAAGCGTGCGAGGCCGACGACAGAGCCGTTCGGTCCGAAGTCCACGGGCGTGACTGCGGCGGGCGAGTCCTCGGGGAAGCTGTGCCGCCTCGTGAGGCCACCGATCGTGAATGGTGGGGCCGCGCCCGCGACCTCGGGTTCGCCCACGAAGGCGTGCGCGACCAGCGGACTGCCTCCGACCGCGAGCGCACGCGGCGCACCCGCGCTGGCTGTAGTTGCGTCCTGGACGATCAGCGTACCTGTGGCGTTCGCTGCGCCCGTCTTGCGATAGAAGCGAACGTCGTACCTCTCGACCGTGTTCTTCTGCGAGAGAAGGAAGTCGATGCGGTTGGCCGCAGGGCCGAGATGGACGAAGCGGCCGCGCGGCTCGATGAGAGGAGTACTCAGGTTGAGCATCACGTGCTGGGTCGGGAAGTCCGTGAGCGGCTTCGCGTCTTCCCACACCATGAGCTGCACCTCGAAGGTGTTCGTGCCTGTGAAGACGTAGATGAGTGCGCCGACGCCACCTCCGCTCGCACTGTCGACGCGCCCGACGTCGAGCACGTTCGAGACGTTCGCGGTCCCACCAACGGTCGTGGTGCCGTCTTCGGCGACCGAGAAGATCTGGAGCGTACGCAGACCGGTCGAGGTCGCGTTTCTCCGGACGGCCAGCACACGCGTGGGGCCGGTGGAGGTGCGGAACGCGTGCACCGACTCGTAGAACCGATCGGTCCCCGTAAAGGTCGACGTGTTCTGGATGAGTACCTTCGATGTAGCGGAGCAGGAGAGCTGCGGCAGCTCGGTGACGCCGCCGCCCTCGCCGCCGGCGCCACCCTCGCCAGCGCCGCCACCACCCTGGCCGCCGCCGGAGCTCGTCGTGGTCGTGCTCGTACCGCCGCCCTCGCCGCCACCGGAGCTCGTGCTCGTCGTCGACGAGCTCGTCGAGCCGCCGCCGCCGCCCGAGCCGGGCAGCACGTCGTCGTAGCTGTTGATGAGCGAGCAGGCCGAGAGGAGGAGCGCTCCCCCGAGGACTCCGAGTCGATTAAGCACGTCGCATCTTCGCCCGGCCGGCCGGGAGCGGCAACCTCGCAGCGAAGGAGCTCGCGGAGCGCAGGATCTCGACGCGGGCCCCGCAGCGGAGGGCCGAGCGCGCTCAGCGCGGGAGGCTCGCCGAGTAGCGCGCGAGGTTCTCGCGCACGCGCGCGGCGTCGCTGCCCTCGAGCGGCACCGGGCGGAAGTCGTTCTGCGCGCGGTGGCCGGAGACGCTCACCGGGACGAGCTCGTGGTCGAGCTCGACCACCTTGCCGTCTCTCTTCGCGAAGCGCGCGCGGAAGATCACCGTGTCGAGCTCGGCCGGGCGCGCGTTGCCGCCGAAGACGAAGTTGCCGAGGCTGTAGACGATCGTGCGCCCCTCGTAGGTCTCGATGCCCTGGAGCACGTGCGGGTGGTGCCCGAGCACGAGATCGGCGCCCGCGTCGACCGCGCCTCGGCCTAGTTTGAGCTGCACCGAGTTGACGGCGTGTTCGTTCTCGATGCCCCAGTGGAAGGAGACGATCACGAGGTTCTCGTCGCGTTTGTGCGCGCGCACGGCCCTCTGGACCTCGCCGAGGATCTCGTCGCGACCGCCCGTCCAGCCCAGGTTCACCACCTCGACGCCGTCGATCGTGCGTTTGTCGACGTGACCGAGTCCGAAGTAGCCCACCTTCTCGGCCTCGAGCGCGGCGATCGTGTCGTCGGTCCCGCGTGGACCGCAGTCGTTCATGTGGTTGTTGGCGAGCGCGACGAGCTCCACGCTGCCGAGCGGCAACATGCCGGCGAATTCGGGTCTACCGCGGAACGCGAAGGGGATGTCGGTGCGCGGCGCGCGCGTGGTGAGCGTGCCCTCGAGGTTGGCGATCGTGAGATCGTCGTCCTCGAGCAGGGCGCGCACGCCCGAGAAGGGGTAGGCGAGATCACCGCCGTGCTTCGCGAGCACGTCGTGGAAGCTGCCGGGCGCGAGCTCGCTGCCGGCCGGGTCGCCGAGCGTGCAGTCGCCGACGGCGCTCAGGGTGACGACGCCGTCGCCCGCGTGCGACCTGGGCGCGCCACTCGAGCCGGCCTGGGCCGAGACCGGCTCGGCCGAGGCGGCGGGAGCGGAGGAGGCGCTCGCCGCAACCTCGGCGACGGCGCTCGCGACCTGCGCGGCGCTGCCGTCGCCAGCCGGTTGGGCGTGCGCCTCGGAGGAGGCCGGGTTGCAGCCGAGCGCGAGCAGGGAGAGCCGCGCGAGCATGGGCGCGAGCTCGGCGGGGGCTTGCCCGAAGTAGCGGCGGAACCCGGCTCTCATCGAGACCGCATCCTGGTCGATGTGGGCTGATGTAGGCAAGGTTTCGGGTCCCGCGTGCCGTCGCCGTCGGGGCCGCCTCAGCCAGGGAGCTCGACCCGCTCGAAGGCGAGGCCCTCGCGGCGCAGGCGCGCTTCGGTGGTGTGGATCGCGAGCGGGCTGCGATCGCCTCCCACGAAGGAACGCCCCAGGCGCGCGGCGGCCACGAGCGTCGTGCCGCTGCCGCACATGAGATCGGCCACGACCCCACCCGGAGGGCTCGCCGCGACGACGAGGCGCTCGAGCAGCTTGAGCGGCTTCTGCGTGGGGTAGCCGGTGGCCTCGGCGCGGATCGGTGTGTTGGCGATCATCGCGGGGATGTCCGTCCACACGCTGCCGAGGCGCCGGCCCTCGTCGGCGTAGTAGCGGTAGGCTTTGCCGGCGATCACGCGCTCGCGGTAGCGGCGGCCCTCGGCGTCGACGTTGCGGAAGTGCATCGCGAGGCTCGTCTCGGCGTAGGGCTCGCGCAAGAGCGGGTGGCTCGCGTCCCAGAGGGCGAGCTTGCGCTCGGCAGGGCTCCTCGCCCAGAGCAGGATCGTCTGGTGCGTCGTGGAGAAGCCCTTGCCGCGCGCGCCGTTGCCGGGGGCCCAGGCGATCTCGCCGAGGAAGGCGCCTCGCCCGAAGACGCGGTCGAGCGCCACCTTCGCCTCGTGCACGGCGCGGTGATCGAGGTGGAGGGCGAAGCTCGCGTGCTCGCGCATGCGCTCGCGGATCGAAGTGGCGGCGAGGGCGAGCCCGGCGACGAGCGCGTCGACGTCGCGGTCGTCGTGGTAGGCGTCCGGGCCGCTCGCAGCGTGCTTGCGGCCGCGCGCCTCGCCCGGCTCGCGCCTCGCGCTCATCGTGGCGCCGACGCCGTAGGGAGGGTCGAGGTAGACGAGGTCGAAGCCGAGATCGGCGGGTAGCGCGGAGCAGGCCTCGGAGGCCTCGGCGTGGACGAGCAGGCCCTGGCTCGGCGCGGGCCTTACTGCGGCGAGCACTTGCCTTGCTTGCAGGAGCCCATGCAGCAGTCGCCGTTGAAGACGCAGTTCTCGCCCTGCGCCTGGCAGCCGCACTGGCCGAAGACGCAGTCGCCCGTGCAGCAGTCGTTGCCGAAGACGCAGCTCTGGCCGTCGGGTTTGCAGCCCATGGGCCAGCACTTGCCGCCGACGCAGTCGCCCTGGCAGCAGTCCTTGCCGAAGATGCAGGTCTCCTGCTCGGCCTGGCAGCCGCACTGCCCCACCGCGCATACGTTGGTGCAGCAATCACCGTCGAAGGCGCAGCCCTGCCCGTCGAGCGTGCAGTTGCCGCCCGTGCTCGTCGACGAGGTGCTGCTGCTCGTGGTCGCGGGCTCCGCGCCGCCCACGCCGCTCGCGCCGCCTGCGCCGCTCGCGCCGCCTGCGCCGCTCGCGCCGCCCCCGGTGGCGCTGCTCGTCGCGACGCCGCTGCTCTGGGCGTCGACGCCGGTGGCGCTGGTGGGTGAGCCGGAGGCGGTCGAGCCGCCCCAGCCCTCGCCGAAGACACCTTCGTCGACCGTGCAGCCCGTGCCGAGCGCGAGCGCGACGGAGACGAGCGCGGCGAAGGCGAGGGGGACGGGAGTGTGGAGGCTCGGGCGACGCGTCACGAGGATCAGCGTAGCTCGCTCGAGCCGGCTCCCCAAGGCACGAGCGCGGCGCTCGGTCGCGCCTCGGTCGGTGGCTCGCCGGTGCCGAGGCCCTCGATCGGGCCGAGCAGGCTCGCGACGAGCTCCGCGTGCGGCAGCTCGGCGAGGCTGGGGAAGGGCTCCAGCCAGGGCCAGCGAGGCCCACCGCCCTCGCAGCCGAAGACGGCCTCGTCGGGCCGGCACGCGATGCGCACGTGGAGATGATCGTCGTGGGCGGCGCTGTCGCTCGGCTGGAGCATGACGTTCTCGGCGTGCCAGACGAGCTCGGGGTCTTCGCCGAGCGCGAGCGCGTGCTCGACCACGAGCGCCTCGAGCGGCTTCGACACGAAGATCCACTGCACGTCGGCGTGCGGCGACGCGACCATCGAGCGCACCAAGAGCCAGGTCCGCGCGGTGTCGAAGCGCACGAAGCCCTTTGCTCCTTTGCCGAGCTCGGCGAGGCCGTCGCGGCCGAAGCGCACGAAGCCCGGGCTCTTCACGGGGCGGCCGCTCGGCGTGGTGGCGTAGAGCAGGAGGTCGACGTCGCGCCCGGTGCGGTGCGAGCGGTGCCGCGTGGCCTTGCCGCCGTGGCGCAGGGAGAGATCGCCCACGACGAGCGCAGGCGAGCCCGGGCGCGCGCGGGCGACGTCGCGCGCGGCCGCCTCGATCATCGCGACCAGGCCGGGGTGACCCCAGTGCACGCCGTCGTCGCGCAGGCGTTCGTAGCCCTCGCCGCGCTTCGGCAGCGGCACGCCGTGCGTGAGCACGCCGCGGTGGGGCAGGCCGACCGAGCCGCGTAGCCCGGGCGCGAGCGCGCTCGGCGAGCCGATGCAGCCGACCAGCGTGAGCGCGAGCACCGAGAGCAGGAGCGCCGCGGCGCGCGCCGCGCGAGGCATCAGGCCGGCGAGGCGCGCCTCGAGCTCGCGCACGCTCGCCTCGCCGCGCTCGGGCGCGAGCGAGAGACCCTCCTGCTTGCGCGCGAGCAGTCCCTCGTCGACGAAGGCGTCGAGCGTGGCGCTCACCGTCGGCGCGCTCGAGGCCTCACGACGATCGAGCGAACCACCGAGGAACATCTGGCGCCCGATCCGCAGCGCGCGCGCGACCACCTCGGCCTGGGGCTCGACGACGCCTGGAGCGAGCGCGCGCAACGCACGCGCGGTGATGCGCGTGCTCTCGAGCCAGGTCGACAGGTGCGAGGCGTGCATCGCGAGCGAGGCCGCGGCGTCGAGGTCGTGGCTGCCTGCGCCCACGCGCAGCTCGCCGCCCGACTCGGTGAGATCGCCGGCCGCGACGAGCGCGTCGAGCGCGCTCGCGAGCCTGGGCTCGAGCTCGGGGTCGTCGAAGACGACGAGATCGCGCCGCGCGAGCGCCGCGAGCCAGCTGGCCGAGGAGAGCAGCTCGGCGCGAGGCACGCTGCGCCGGCGCGCGCCGAGGAAGGCCAGCGCGACCAGGCTCTCGAAGGCGAAGTGGTGGAGGATCTGGTTCTTCGTGAGATCGAGGCGGCTGCGCGCTTCGTCGGGCACCGTGTAGACGACCTCGTCTTCGCGCGTGGGCGCCGCGTCCATGCCGGGAAGGCGGAGCTCTCCCGGGCGCTCGATGCCATCGTCGGGCACGTGCCGCACGACGAGGCCACCCCGCACGAAGACCCCGAGCGCCTCGTCGAGGGCCGCGGGCGCGACCTGGCCGCGTGCGTCGAGCAGACCCGGTGCGGCCTCGGCGCCGCGTCGCGCGGCGACCCCATGGAGGCGGCTGCACATGGCGTGGAGCTCCTCGCGTGCGATGCCGCGCCGCTGCATGTCGAGCAGCGCCATCGCCACGAGCCCGCCGGCGGTGATGGGCGCCGCGCGCAGGATGCCGCGCGTCAGCTCGAGCGCGAGCCTGCTCGTCGTGGTGCGGCGCTTCGCGGGCGACAGCGCGCTGCGCTCGAGGCCGAGCCCGCCGAGCACCGCGCCGAGCTCGATCGGCTCGCCGAAGCCGATCGTGACCGCGCCGTAGTCGTAGGAGAGCGCGTCGGCGACGGCGAGCAGCGAGCGCGCGCTCTCGCGGCGCTTGGCGGCGCCGGCCTTCTCACGAGACAGCTCGAAGTCCTCCATGATGCGCTCGTAGCTGATGCTGACCGGCACGAAGCTCACGGGGCGCTCCACCGCGGAGCAGGCAGCTTCGACCAGCAGATTGAGCAAGCCGAGCATCGGAGGCAAGAGCTTGCCGGTGCGCGAGCGCCCACCCTCGATGTAGAGCTCGATGGGCCAACCATCGACCAAGAGGCGCCTCAGGTAGGCGTCGACCACGGCGGCGTAGACGCGGTCGGCCTTGGAGCCGCGGCGGATGAAGAAGGCGCCGCCGCGCCTGAGCAGCTCGCCGACGGGGAAGAACGCGAGGTTCTCGCCTGCCGCGACGAGCGGCAGCTCGAGCAGGTGCTTGCGCAGCACCCACGAGAGCACGAGGTAGTCGACGTGACTCTTGTGGCAGGGAACGAGCACGACGTTGCCGCGTCGCGCGGCGTCGCGCAGCCGCTCGACGCCCTTCGGGTCGACGTCGATGCGTGAGTAGACGCGCCGCACGAGGCGGTCGGCGACGGGATCGAGCGCTCGCAGCATCTCCGGATCGGGCGCGGCGGCGAGCTCTTCGAGCGTGCTGCGGGCGCGACGCTCGAGCTCGGCTCGCTCGACGGCGTCGCCCTTGGCGAGATCGTCGAGCCTGCGCGCGAGCTTCTTCGAGCGCATGACCTCGTCGCAGAGCCTGCGTCGCGATTTGCGCCGCGGGCCGAGCGCGGCGCGCTTCTCGCGGTCGACGCGCCGGAGCAGCGCGTAGGAGAGGCGTCGGATGCGTGTGTCCTCGTCGTCGCTCGGGCCCTCTTCGGCGAGGAAGTCTTCGAGCGCGATCGGCTCGCCCACGAGCACGGCGCCTCGATCGTGCGCGACGGCGAGCTGGGCGATGGCGCGCAGATCGCCGGGGGTGTCGGTCGGCCCGAAGAGCGCGTCGATGGGTGAGGGCGCGAGGCGGCCGGGTGCGCGCGTCCACAAGAGCGTGACGGGCACGAGCGTGAGCGGCCGGCCCGAGCTCGACGCGTCACGCAGGAGCGCGCGGAGCAGCTCGTTGCCGTCGACGCGCCCGCTGCTCGGTGAGAGCAGGCCGCGGTCTCGGCCGAGGAAAATCACCGCCGAGCGCCCGCTGGCGAGCGCGTGGAGCATCGCCGCTTCTTGCGCGCTCGCGCCCCGATCCGAGGCGCCGCCGTGGCCGGCGCGGGCCTCCGAGAGCCAGGGCACGTCTTGGGCGAAGCCGAGCTCGGGCAGACCGGCGCGGCGCAGCGCCTCGGCGAGGCCGAGCGCGTCGACCGTCGACACGCCGCGCAAGACGAAGACGAGCGGCCCACGCTCCGCGCGCTCGGCGAGGATCGCGCGCCACGTCTCGTCGAGCCCGAGGTCTCGGAAGAGTTGCTCGGACAAGCGGCCGAGGACAGCGCGACGGAGGGACCACATCGGCTCGAGCGCAGCTACTCGGCCCACGCTAGAGCCGCAAGTCGGCGGGGCCGCGGGGGCGCGCCGATGCCGGAGCGCGCGCTTGCCCACACGAAGACGTGGTCGTATGCCCCTCGTCGTGAGCGACCGCCCCCCGCCGAAGCCGATCCGCGACGAGCCTCGCTCGAGGGTCCGACTCGATCCGGGGCGCGGCGTGGTCCGAGGAGGCGAGAAGCCACCGGCCGAGGCAGGCGGCGACGAAGAGACTCGAGAGCCGCGCGGCTCGGGGCTGCTCGGGGTGCTCGCCGGCGTCGTCGTGCTCGGCGGGATCGTGCTGCTCTACCGCGTGCTCGCTCCGGCGGAGGAGAGCGCGCCGGCCGCTGCGGCGAGCGCCTCGGCGAGCGCAGCCGCCGCGATCGCTGCGCCACGATGCGTGGAGCTCGCGCCCGAGCAGAGCTTCGTCGTCGGCGAGGCGCCCGCGCGTCCGCCGGGGGGCGCTCCCTCCGACGAGCCCGCGCCAGGCCTGGCGCCCGTCGAGCCCGGCGCCGACGAGGAGCTCGCGCCCTTCGCGGTCGTGCTCGGCCGCGCGGTCGCGCACGAGGGTGGCTACGCGGTCGGCGCGCTGCGCGACGGCGAGGGCGGCACGATCGCCTCGCTCGTGCTGCTCGACGCGAAGGCGGAGCGCGGCTCGGTCGTGCGGCTCGCGCGCTCGCGCGGCGACGTCGAGCCGCCGGTGGTCGTGCCGCGGGCGGGGAGCTTCTTCGTCGCGACGGTGGAGCCGAGCGGCACGGGGCGCGCGATCCGCGTCGGGCGTGTCGATGGCGAGAAGCTCCGCTGGGGCGCCGAGCTGCCCGAGCGGCGCGACGACTCCTTGGCCTTCGATCTCGCGCTGGGCGCCGAGCGTGGGCTCGTGGTCTGGGACGAGGCCGACGACGACACCGCCTACGTCGCGCTCTCGAGCTTCCGGATCGACGACCTCGGCAACGCCACCGCGCCGAGGCGGATCACCGCGAAGAAGATCGACGCCGACGCGCCGCGCGTGGTGCCGCGTGCGGGCGGCTTCTGGCTCGCGTACCTCGTGCACGGCGAGGAGAAGCGCCGCGAGCGCGCGGGCGACCGCGGGCCGGACGACCTGCGCGACGAGGGCGTCGACGAGGCGCGCGGCGGCGAGGCCGTCGCGACGACGTGGATCGAGGTGCTGCCGCTCGACGAGAACGGCGCGAAGGCCGGCGAGGCGCTGCGCGTGAGCGAGCGCGAGGGCCACGTGATGGGCTTCGACGTGCGCGGCGACGCCGAAGGGCGGCTGCTCGTCGCGTGGCGCGACGAAGACGCGCCGACGGGTGGTGGTGGCGGCGCGGTGCGGCTCGTGCGCGTCTCGCCGGGCGGCCCGGAGCCGAGCAAGGTCGTCGCCGAGGAGGGCGCGACCGACGGCGTGCCCGGGCTGCTCGAAGGTTGGATCACCGTGCCCACCCTGCGTGGGCCGAGCCTGCTCGCTCGCCTCGCGGCCGACGGCTCGGCCGCCGAGGGTCTCGAACCGGAGCCGAGCCTCGGCAGGCTCGAGCCCGTCGCCGCGCGCGGCAGCGAGCTGCTCGTCGCCCGTCCCGACGGCCGCGCGATGCGCCTCTCGGTCGTGCGCTGCGGAGAGCGCGCGCCCGCGCCGCCCGACGAGCTGCCCTGAGCCGCATCCCGCGTGCGCCGGCGTCTGAGGCTCCTGCTACACCTCGGGCATGCGATTCCTCCACACGATGCTGCGCGTGCGAGACCTCGACGCGGCACTGCGCTTCTTCGGCGAGCTGGGGCTCGTCGAGCGACGTCGCCACGAGAGCGAAGCCGGCCGCTTCACGTTGGTGTTCCTCACGACGGGCGCCGAGGGCGACGCCGCCGAGGTCGAGCTCACCTACAACTGGGACCAAGCGGAGCCCTACGGCACGGGGCGTTTCTTCGGCCACCTCGCCTACGAGGTCGACGACATCTACGCGACCTGCGAGCGCCTCGAGGCGCGCGGCATCGACGTGCTGCGTCCGCCCCGCGACGGGCGCATGGCCTTCATCAAGTCGCCCGACGGCCATTCGATCGAGCTGCTCCAGCGCGGCGCCGCGCTCCCGCCCAAGGAGCCCTGGGCCTCACGCGCGAACCGAGGCGAGTGGTGAACCTGGACCCGTGAGCCCGCGGCGCTCAGGCCGGGAAGAAGCACGCGACCTGGTGTGAGCTGCCCGGGCTCGCGGCCGCGAGCGGCGGGGCCTCGACGTCGCAGCGGCCGCGCTCCGCGCGTGGACAGCGCGGGTGGAACGCGCAGCCGGTGGGCGGCGAGGTCGGGCTCGGTGGCTCGCCGGCGAGGCGAAGGCGTTTGCGCTTGGGCTCGTCGCGGCCGGGCAGGCGAGGAGAGGCGTCGAACAGCGCCTGCGTGTAGGGGTGCAGCGGGTGCGTCGAGAGCTCGCTCGCGGGACCGGTCTCCACGATGCGCCCGAAGTACATCACGGCGATGCGGTGGCTCAGGTACTCGACGAGCCTGAGATCGTGCGAGATGAACAGGTAGGCGACCTTCGCGCTGCTCTGCGCTTCCTCGAGCAGGTTCACGATCTGCGCCTGCACCGAGACGTCGAGCGAGCTCACCGGCTCGTCGCACACGACGAAGCTCGGCTCCACCGCGAGAGCGCGCGCGATCGCGATGCGTTGACGCTGACCGCCCGAGAACTCGTGTGGGTAGCGATCGAGCGTCGAGGCGTCGAGGCCGACGCGTTCGAGCTCCGCGCGCACGCGCTCCTCGAGCGCGGCGCCGCTCGCCATGCGCCCGATGACGAGGCCCTCGCCGACGATCTCGCGCACGGTCATGCGTGGGTTGAGCGAGGTGCTCGGATCCTGGAAGACGATCTGCATGCGCCTGCGCAGCCGGCGCATCTCGCGCTCGGCGAGGCGCGTGATGTCGACGCCGTCGAAGTCGATCGTGCCGAAGCTCGGCTCCACCAGGCGCAGCAAGACGCGCCCGAGCGTGCTCTTGCCGCTGCCCGACTCGCCGACGACGCCGAGCGTCTCGCCGCTGCGTACGACGAGACTCACGTCGTCGAGCGCGTGCACGACCTCGTGCTCTCGGAAGAAGATCCCGCGCCGCACCTGGTAGAGCTTGCTCAGCGATCGCGCCGCCACGAGCGGCACGAGGCGTTTGGCGAGCACCACCTCGCCGGCGCTCAAGGCGCACCTCCCGGCGCGTGGAGGAAGCAGCGCGCCACGCGACCACCGCCGAGCTCGTACTCGGTGGGGTGCTCGGCGTGGCAGCGCTCGAAGGCCTCGCCGCAGCGTGGCGCGAAGCGGCACCCCGAAGGCAGCTCGTCGAGCGCCGGGACCTGCCCCGGGATCGTCGGCAGCCTGCGCGGCTCGCCGCCGCGCTTCGCGGGAGCGAAGTCCTTCGGATCGGGCACGCTCGCGAGCAAGGCGCGTGTGTAGGGGTGCGCGGGCTCGAGCAGCACCTCTCGCGTCGGACCGCGCTCGACGACCTCGCCCGCGTAGAGCACGACGACGTCGTCGGTGACCTCGCTCACCACGGCGAGGTCGTGGGACACGAGCAGGAGCGCCGTGCCACGCTCGCGCCGCAGCTCGTCGAAGAGCTCGAGGATTTGCGCCTCGAGCGTGCGGTCGAGCGAGGTGGTGGGCTCGTCGGCCACGAGCAGCGCGGGCTCGTTGGCCATCGCGATGGCGAGCATCGCGCGCTGGCGCATGCCGCCGGAGAGCTCGTGCGGATAGGCGTCGAAGCGCGACTCGGGTGCGGGCATGCCGACGCGCCTGAGCCAGTCGATCGCGAGAGCGCGCGCCTCGCGCCTGCCGAGATCGCGGTGGAGGCGGATGGCCTCGGAGATCTGCGAGCCCACCGTGTAGACCGGGTCGAGCGCGCTCGCGGGCTCCTGGAAGACCAGCCCCACGCGGTTTCCGCGGATCGCGTCGAGCTCCCGGTCGCGCAGCTTCGTGAGCTCGCGGCCCTCGAGCGCGATGGAACCGCGGTCGACGCGCGCGCCGCTCGGCAAGAGGCCCATCAGCGCGAAGACCGTCAGCGACTTGCCACAACCCGACTCTCCGACGAGCGCGAGCGCACCCGAGCGGGGCATCGAGAAGCCGACGTCGGAGAGCACGGACAGCCGGCCGCTCTTCGAGGCGACCGACACGTCGAGTCCCTCGACACGCAGGAGCAGCTCCTTCGAGCTCACCGGAGGTAGAGCTCCAGCCTGGGGGTCTGCCCTCGAGCGGGGCCGGTGACGAGCCGCGCACCTACCGCGCCGTTCGTCAGCGCGCGCAGCGCGAAGCCGTGATCGCGAGACGGACGCTCGGCGAGCAGCGCCGTGACCTCCACGCGCAGCGGCGCGTCGCTCGCGGCGGGCGCGAAGAAGCGCGAGCCCTGCGAGCCGACGCGCGGACGGCTCGCCCAGCTCACGCGGCCCGTCGACCAAGGGTCGAGCACCGCCGCGAGCTCGAGCTCGATGGGCGTGGGCTCCGCAGGGGCCGCAGCGTCGCGATCGAAGACCAGGAAGGCCGCCTCGAGCTCGCGCTCGGCAGCCGCCGGCGGATCGAAGCGCAGCAGGAGCAAGACCTGCTCACGACCGAAGGAGCCGAGCGGCGTGATCGCCTCCGGCGCCGGCTCGCCGCCCGGCTCGAGCACGGCGAGCTCGGTGGCCTCGAGCACCACGCGGCGAGATCCGAGCGGAGCGAGCGCGGCATCGCTCGGACGGCAACGCCCGACGATGCAGGCCTGGCCTTCGGCGCAGGCTCCGAGCGCACTGCAGGGCTCGGGCGTCGCGCCTCCGCAGGCCGTCGACGCGCAGGCGAGCGCGCAGACGAGACCCAAGACCGAGCGCGCCGCGCGGAGCATCAGCGCGGACGATAGCGAAAGAGCGCGGGGAGCGTCTCCCCTCATGGCGAGGCGGGCGGCGGCGGCAGGATCCGCGGCAGCCACTTGTCGAAGGTCTGCGCGACGGTGGCGTCGTGCGCTCGCGGACGCGCAGGCAGGTGGTCGAGCTCGCGCAGCGTGCCCTCCGCCGGAGGGTGCTCCTTCGTCGAGGCGCCGAACACGCGGCGGAAGTGCTCGAACTCGCGCGACCAGCTCGCCGTCTGCCAGGTGACGACGACGTGCGTGCGCGCCGGCGCGCGGCCGAGCGCCTCGGCGAGCGCACCCGGCATGCAGGTGTCGATGGCGAGCACCGCGAGCGGCGTGCGGTGCACGTGTGGCACGCTCGCGAGGCCACCCTTCGCGCTGCAGCCCGCGCCGGAGTGCCCGGCCACGACGATGCGGCGCTCGTCGATCGTCGCGGTGCCGCTCAGCGCGTCGCGCGTGAGCTCGACGAAACGGTCGAGATCGAAGGCGACGAAGCTCGCGCCGCGCGACACGGCCTCGGGTACCACCGAGCCGGGCCCGGCGAGGATCGGCGGCTCGATCGCGCCTCGGTCGACGAGCTCGGCGATGATGCGTCGCACGTCACCTTCGTTGCCGCCGCCCATCCAGCGGTGCGGGATGAGCTCCTTGTTGAGCCCGTGCAGGAACACCACGAGCGGCGCCTTGGCCGCTGTTCCCCGGGCGAGCACGCGGTCGTGCACGAAGGCGCGCCCCACGTAGGCGGCCTTCGGGTTCTTCACGTCGGCGCCGTCGTAGGCGAAGTCGATCGTCTTGCCGGGCAGCGCCGCGAGCGCGCCGACGCTCGGAGCCGCGCTCGCGGGGGTCGGGACCGTCGGACTCGGCTTGCCAGCCAAGCCGAAGGGCTCGAGCCAGCCGACGAGGGCGACGAGCAAAGCCGACCAAGTCGCTGCCGTCATGGTGAGGCCTCCTCCGGCGCACTCCGCGTGCCGGGGCCGACGCTGCGTAGGCGGTGCATCCCGCGCCTCGGATCCAGCAGATCGAGCACGCCGAGCGCCGCCGCCGCGGGTGCGGCGAGCACCGCAGCGTCGCCGTCGATCGCCACGAGCCCGTCGCTGCGGCGCGCATCGTCGAGCGCCTGTTCGATGCTGGGCCCGAGCGCGACGACGTCGCTCGCGTCGGGCAGCGGCGCGTCGAGCGAGCCCCCACGCACCGTCGCCCAGAGGAGCGCGTCGGCTGCTGCGGCCGCGCTGCGCCAGGTCTCACGTCGTGCGTCGGTGGCGCGCGCATGCGCTTCGGCCGCGAGCGCGGCGATGGGCGGCGCCTCCAGCTCGAAGGACTCGTCGAGCGCGCTCGCCAGGGTCGGCGCGCGCTCGGTGCTCGTCGACGTGTGGAGCGTGACGAGCACGCCGAAGGCGCCTAGATCGGTGGCGCGCGCCCTCAGGCGAGCCGTGATGCCCTTCGCAGCGAGCGCCCGCTCGGCGCGCAGCGCGGCGACCTGCGCCGCGAGCTCGACCGTCTCGATCGCGCCATGCGCGAGCCTCGAGCAGGTGATCGAGGTGTCGGCCGCCCGCCCGCGATCGATCAGCACGACCTTGCGACGCGCGCTTCGCTCCTCGCGCTCGCCAGGAGCCGGCAGCAGCGCGCGCTCACGCCCGGCGAGCTCGCGCGTGTCGATCGCCGCGCGCAGCGCCTCGAGATCGATCGGTCCGACCGCCACGATCTCGAGCCCACCTCTCCTGAGGTGCCGCTCGACGAAGGACTGGAAGGCCCGCGTCCCGAAGGGGCCCTCCTGCACGTCGGTCGCGAAGCGCCAGGCGGCCGGGTGCGGGGCGAAGGTGAGGACCATGAGGTGCCGCAGCGCGAGGCGCTCGGCGAGCACACGCGGTTCGAGCCGGTCGTCGTCGGCGCGCGACAGGCGCGCACGCAGGCTGCGCTCGTCGAGCGCCGTGAGCGTACGCGCCGCCTGCAGCGTGGCGCGTGTGAGCTCCGGCGCGTCGCCGGGCAGCGCGCTCAGCCGCAGCACGATCGCCTCCGGCGCCGCGCTGCAGCGGGGGCGCACACCCGAGCGGTGCACGCGGCCTGCGAGCCGTTCACAGAGCTCGGCCGCCACCAACCACGCGAGGCCCGGGTGCTCTCCGTCACGCCGGCTGCCCGCGTCGAAGGCGAAGCCGAGCTCCACGAGCTCGGCCGACGGATCGCGCAGCACGCTGAGGCCGACCGCGTCGGCGAGCTTCTCGTGCCTCGGCTCGGGTGCAGCCCAGCGCTCGCGAGGCGCGGGCGCTCGCTCGGGCGCGTTCGCCGCCAGTGCTCCTGGGTCCTTCGGCGTCGCGGCCAGCACCTCTGGCCCCGGAGCGGTGGGCTCGAGACGCTGCGTGGAGCCGCAGCCGAGCGCGAGCACGACCCCGAGCGCGAGGCTCACGGCGCGGAGCTGGGAGAGGCTCACGGGCGCAGCTCCGTACGCCGAGCCCGCTCCACGACGAGGGTGCGCGTGAGCGGCCCGAGGTGACGCGCGGCGGCTGTCTGGAGCTCCGCCGCGCCGACCTCCGGCAGACGCGCCTCGACCTCGAGGCGGCGCGCCGTCGGGCGAAGCGCGTCTCGCGCGAGCTGTCGCGCAACGTCGACTGGCTCCGCGCGCCGCGCGAGCGCGTCGACGACGCTGGCGCGCTTCGCTTCGTCGAGCAGCGTCGGTGGGGCCGCTTCGCTCCCGAGCTTCGAGAGCGACTCTTCCGCCAGCGCGCGCACGCGCGACGGCTCCGCGCCGGCGTCGAGCTCGAGCACGAGCTCGGCCATCGATGGGCCGGTGCGAAGGTCGACCCGGTGCTCGACGCGTCGCAGCGCGCGTCGCGCGTCGGCACGGCTCGCCACCTCGATCCTGCGCGCGACCAGCTCGAGTGCCACCATCACCGCCGCGACGTCGGGCTCGGTGGCGCCCCGGAGCGCCCACGCGAAGCGCAGCGACCCGGAGCCGTCGCTCTCGAGCTCGGCCGAGCGCTGGTTCGTTTGTTCTTCGAGCGAATCCGTGGGCGGAGCAGCCACCCCCGAGGCGGGCAGCTCCAGCCTCTGCAGCGCCTCGAGCGCCTCGGCAGGGTCGATCGCCCCGACCACCGCGATCGCGGCGCCGGTCGCCCCCGCGTGCCTGCGTGCGAAGCCGACCAGGCTGGCCTCGTCGAGCTTGCCGAGCCCCTCGGCGCGCGCCGAGGAGCTCCTCGCGTAGGGCGCATAGCCCTGGTAGACGAGCGCCTCGAGCTGGTCGTCGACGCCCCCGCGGCGGGACAGACGATCCCGCGCTTCGACGAGCGCTCCGCCTCGCACCCCGGGCGGACCCGAGAGCACCGCGCGGTGTGCGTCGAGCATGTGGGCGAGCTCTTCGCGCGCGCCCGTGCTCAGCACGACGATGGCGTCGGCTTCGGCCGTGACCGTGCTCTCGAAGCCTGCGTGCGCGCGCTGCGCCTCTGCATCGAGGCCAGCTCGGAGCGCGGCCGCCAGCGCCTCCGACAGGCCCGGGCTCGTGGCGTCCTCGCGCCACCTACCTGCGGGCAGCGCGCTCACCACCGCGACGCGCGGCGCCTCGCCGAAGCGCGCCGCGACGAGCGCGGTCCCGCTCGGCGCTCTCGCGTGCAGCGCCTCCACGCGCGGCATCGCCTCGAGCGGCGCGGGCTCGGCGGGTCTCGCCGGCGCGGCCGGGGGCCTCGGTGGCGCGCTCGGCTTGCGGACCTGCTCCTGCTTCGGCTTCTTCTCCGCTGCGGGTCTACCGGCCGCAGCCGGCTTGGCCCCAGCCGGCTTGGCCGCACCCGGCTTGGTCGCACCCGGCTTGGCCGCGCTCGGCGTGGCCGCACTGGCGGGTGGTTTCACCGCTGCGCCGCCCTTCTGCTTCGCCGGCCGCTTGGCTTGCGCGAGCGTCGTCGCGCCGCGCTCGACCGTGTCGGCTCGTGCTCCGCTCGGACCGAGCGCTACACCCGCGGCCAGGAGGGCTGAGAGCGTCGCGCTCGACCAGCGCTCCTGACGCCGGACGAACATCCCGCGCCTGCATGTAGCACGCTCGGCCTCGCTCGGGCCGATCGAGCGAAGCCGTCCCCCGCGCCCGGATCCGGCCCCCGTGAGCACGAGCATCACTGTTCGTAGCCAGTGCTCCGCTCTTCGCCTACCCTGCCGGCCCACGGAGGACCCATGGCCAACCCGGTTCCGACGCTCCTTGCAGAAGCTACGCTCGCCAGCGCCTCGCCGCTCTTCGCCGAAATCTCGCTGGAGATGGGTCCGCTCCTGCGCCTGGTCGTCGCCTCGATGCTCTTCGCCGGTGTCGGCGTCGTGGTGTTCCTCGTCGCCTTCTGGGTGATCGTGAAGATCACGCCGTTCTCGATCCGCAAGGAGATCGAGCACGATCAGAACACCGCGCTGGGCATCGTCATCGGCTCCGTCCTGCTCGGGCTCGCGCTCATCATCTCGGCGGCGATCCGGGGCTGAATCTCGTCGGCGATCCGGAGCCGTCGAGCTGCCTCGGCAGCCAGCTCCGGCGCCCTCGAGCTCCAAGGGCACGTGACCCACCACGCTCCGGCCCACGCGCCCGCGACGAGCGGGCGCGCCCCCTCCGGCGCAGGCCCGTGGCTCTGGTCCGCGCCGATCGACCTCGCCGTCTTCGGCGGCTCGGCGCTCGTCGCGCTCGCGCTCGTCGCGCTCGCTCCCCACCTCGCCGACGAAGGCCGCACGCTCCCGGTCTGGGGGTTCTTCCTCTTCATCGTCGCGGTCGACGTGGCCCACGTCTGGTCCACGCTCTTCCGCAGCTACCTCGATCCCGAGGAGCTCGCGCGCCGCCCGGGGCTCTACGCCGGCGTGCCGCTCGGCTGTTTCTTCGTCGGCGCTTCGCTCCACGCCGTGTCGTCCGCTTGGTTCTGGCGCGTGCTCGCCTACCTCGCCGTGCTGCACTTCGTGCGGCAGCAAGTCGGCTGGGTGGCGATCTACCGCGCGCGCGCAGGGTTGCGCTCGCGCGTCGACCGCCTCGTCGACGACACCGCCGTGTACGCCAGCACGCTCGTGCCGCTCGCTCACTGGCACGCCGAGCTGCCGCGCGCCTTCCACTGGTTCGTCGAGGGCGACTTCCAGCCTCTGCCCTGGCTGCTCGCGCTCCTCCCTGCGCTCGACGCCCTGCTCGTCGCTGCGCTCGTCGTCTACGCCCTGCGCGCGATCTCGCTCGCACGCCGAGGCTCGCTGCTCGTCGGCAAACACCTGGTCGTCGCGACCACGGCCGCCACCTGGTGGATCGGCATCGTCACCACGAACTCCGACTTCGAGTTCAGCGTGGCCAACGTGCTCGTCCACGGGGTGCCCTACCTCGCGCTGCTCTACGCCTACTCCCGCGAGCGCGCCCGCGAGGCGCCGAGCTCCGCCGTGGCGACCCTCGCGAGAGGCGGCCTCGTGGGCTTCGTCGCGCTGCTCCAAGTCCTCGCGTTCGCCGAGGAGTTCCTCTGGGAGCGCCTCGTGTGGGCTGCGCGCCCGGAGCTCTTCGGCGGCGACGGCGAGCCGCTCGCGCCCCGAGCCTGGATGCCGCTGGTCGTGCCGCTGCTCGCCGTGCCCCAAGCGACGCACTACGTGCTCGACGCCTTCCTCTGGCGTCGCGGTGGTACGGGCCACGCGCAGGCCCGCGCGATGGGCTTCGCGGCCGCTCCGACGTCGGCCGACGAGCCGCAGCCTCGCGAGCCCGCGCTCGGACCGCTCGACGAAACCGAGGCGGCGCGAGCCTCCCCCGACTCGAGCCGCTGAGCGGCGTGCTTCAGCTCGCGAGGTGCTCGCGCAGGAAGCTCACCGTGCGACTCCACGCGAGCTCCGCGGCCTCCTCGGCGTAGACCTCGGGGCGCGTATCGTTGAAGAAGGCGTGGTCGGCCTCGTAGATCTCGAGCTGCATGGCCTTGCCCCGCGCCGAGAGCTCGTCGCGGATCGCCTGCGCCTTCGAGGGCTTGGCCCAGCCGTCGCGCGAGGCGAAGTGTGCGAGCACCGGCGCGCGCAGCGCGTCGAGATCGAGCCGCGAGGCCTCGGGCACGCCGTAGAACGGCACCGCCGCAGCGAGCCCGGGGATCGCGCAGGCTGCCGCGAAGCTGAGCGCGCCGCCCATGCAGAAGCCCAGCACGGCCACCTTGCCGTTCGAGCGCTCGTGCTGCTCCAGGTAGCGGAACGCTCCCCTCGCGCGATCCATCGCCACGTCCCAGTCGAGCGCGCCCATCAGCGCGCTGGCCTCGCCAGCGTCCTTCGTCGTCTTGCCGTCGTAGAGATCGACGCCGAGCGCCACGAAGCCCTCGCCCGAGAGGCGCTCGAGGATCGAGCGCACGTGCTCGTTGAGCCCCCACCACTCGTGGAACACCATCACGGCGCCGGCGCGCTCGCTGCCCGCCGGCAGCGCGAGCTCTCCACCCGCGTCCCTGCCTCCCGCCACTGCGAAGCTCACCCTGCTCGTCGTCATCGGCTGGATCCTCCTCTTCGGTCGAGCCCTTGGTCTACGTCGAGCGGCCCGACGCGCCAACCTCGCGCGAGCCGTGTACGCTCGGGGGCGTGCGCGATCTCGCCGAGCGCTGGCTGAAGTCGATCCCTACGCTCCGGGAGCCTCAGCTGCGCGTGGCGCTCGTCACCAACGACTGGGCCAACGAGGAGCTCGACGTCGTCGCGGAGGCGCTCGAGCACGTGGCGCTGCTCGCCGAGCAGGCCGATCCCCGCGCGCGTGAGGTGCTCGCCGCGGCCACGCCCTGCCTCGGCGATCCCTCGAGCGAGCTCCGGGTCGACGCGCTGCGCGAAGAGGCTCGCACGCGCGGTTTCCTCGCGCTCGAGCGCCTGCTCCGGCGTCGCCCGGCCCCGGGGCTCAGCTCGCCCGACCCTTCGCAGCGTGGCGCCGCGGACCTGCGCGCGGGTCGCGCGCTCACGCTCGGCGAACGCAAGGCGCTCGCTCGCCGGCAAGATCGCTACACGCTCGACCGCCTCTTGCGCGATCCGCACCCCCACGTCATCCGCGCGCTGCTCGCGAACCCCCGCGTCACCGAGGACGACGTCGTGCGCCTCGCGGCGAAGCGGCCCACCTACGGCGACGTCCAGGTCGAGATCGCGAAGACGCCGCGCTGGTCGATCCAGGCGCGCGTACGGCTCGCGCTGGTGCAGAACCCCTACACGCCGCCGGCCGTCTCGGTGCCGCTCTTGGGGCTGCTCGTCCGTTCCGAGCTGCTCCAGGTGGCCCAAGCGACCGACGTGCCCGCCGTGGTGCGCGCAGGTGCGCTCGAGCTGCTCGAACGCAGGCCGCCGGTCCCATCCAGCGACGACGAGCCCTCTCCGCAGCAGTGAGCCCGGAGCGCGGTCGCGCTTCCCCCCACCTGTACCGATGTGCGCCCCTGCTCGGCCGGGAGCGTCGATTGGTCACGAGCGTGTCAGGCTGCGCCGTTGTTCGCGCCTCGCCCGCCGGTTTGCGCGGTAAGATGACCCGATCCCTCCATGCGGAGGGCACCACTCCACCCGAGCGCTGCCCGTTGGCAGGCCCAGGGTCGCGTGTACTGCTGGATCGCTCCGCCGCATGGGCTCCCCCACGACCGAGAAGCTAAGTCCCCTGAAGCAGGCGGGTCTCCGCGTGGGGACGGATCTCTCCGACCGCTGGCGGATCGATCGCGTGCTCGGCGTGGGCGGCATGGGCGCGGTCTTCGCGTGCACCCACAAGAACAACGGCACGCGCGCCGCGATCAAGGTCTTGCACGCCGAGTTCGCCCGCGCGCTCGACGTCAAGGAGCGCTTCCTTCGCGAGGGGCGCATCGCGAACCGCGTCGACCACCCGGCGCGCGTGCCGGTCGTCGACGACGGGGTCAGCAACGAGGGTGAGCCCTACCTCGTGATGGAGCTGCTCGAGGGCATGACGCTCGGCGAGCTCTTGCGTCGAGGCGGCGGCCGGGTCCCGCTCGAGAAGCTGCTCGCGGTCTTCGACCCGGTGCTCGAGCTGCTCGGCAAGTGCCACGAGCTCGAGATCGTCCACCGCGACATCAAACCCGCGAACATCTTCCTCACCAAGCAAGGCGCCGTGAAGGTGCTCGACTTCGGCGTCGCGCGCATGCGCGAGCCCGAGTCCAACGTCGAGGCCACGCGCGCGGGCATCGCGCTCGGCACCGCGTCGTTCATCGCCCCCGAGCAGGCGCTCGGCATGGACAAGATCGACGGGCGGGCCGACCTCTTCTCCGTCGGTGCCTGTCTCTACACCGGCGTGACCGGAGAGCGCCTCCACGCGGCGAAGTCCGAGGCGGAGGAGTTCGTCATCGCCGCCACGCAGTCGGCGCCTTCGGTCGCGCGCAAGGCGCCCGACCTGCCTCCGGAGGTCGTCGCGCTGATCGACCGCTCTCTCGCCTACGAGAAGTCGAAGCGCTTCCAGTCCGCCAAGGAGATGCGCACCGAGCTGCTCAAGCTGCTCGCCGCGGCCCGCGCGGGTCAGTTCAAGACGGCCCGCAAGGGGGCCACCGGCGTCGTCGTCAAGGGCAACGACGCGATCGAAGAGGGCGGCGAGCTCAGCGAGGCGGAGGCTCGCGAGGCCGCCGCGCGGCTCACGTCGATCTTCAAGCAGCTCGGCCTCGCGATGGCGGGCGTGCGCCAGTACGGCCTCACCCACCCGCAGACGACGCGCGCGCTCTCGCAGGCCTTCGCCGAGATCGTCGCGGCGCTCACGGCGAACCCCCATGCCGTGCGCTGGGAGGTCATGAGCGACGCCTTCGTGTTCGAAGAGCACCCCATCTGGTCGCCGGACCGCGTCCCCTTCGATCGCATCCCCCACCAGCTCTTCGCCGACGGCGTGCGCAAGGTGCAGTTCAAGCAGGGCCTCACCGAGGAGGAGCTGCGCGACTTCCTGACGATCCTGCTGCGCGACGCCTCCGGTCTCTTCGGCGACGAAGACGACTCGGTCACCGCGCTCTGGGATCGGCGCTTCGACCACGTCGCCTACCTCGCCGTCGACTCCTTCGCCGAGGGCGACAACCTCGAGGGCGAGGAGCTCGAGGACTGGAACGAGCTGGCCGATCGCGCGCTCGAGCTCGCCAAGATCGACAAGGACTTCGACGAGCAGGACCTCGAGGCGCAGGCGCTCGAGCTCAACCTCCAGCAGACGCTGCTCGAAGCGGGCGACGCGGCGGCCGCGCTCGCGCTCGACCCCATGGCGCGCGCGACGCTCGGCGCGCAGCTCGTGATCTCGCCGGAGCGCTGGCTCGAGGCCTACGTCGACGCCTTCGTGCCCGCCTACCTCGACGCGCGCGCGCGCGGCGACGCGGAGCTCGTCCACCAGGCCCTCGCCGAGTGGACGCGCGACCAGATCGCGCTCCACGCCGCCGACAAGGTCTTCGAGATCCACCAGGCCATGACCTCGGCGTTCCGCGCGCAGCTCGCGCCCGAGGCCGCGCAGCAGGCCGAGCTCGACACCGCGAAGGTGATGTTCCCCGTCGAGACCTTGCGCTCTCTGCTCACGGATCTGTCGAGCGAGCACCGCGGCTGGGGCGCCGATCGCTCGCAGGCCGGCGCTTCGGCTGGCCTCGTGGCGGGCCTCGGGCGCGCGCTCGAGCTGCTCGCCAGCGACGCGGTCTTCGCGCTCGCCTGCGAGTGCCTCGACTCCGCCTTCTCCGAGGGGCTGCGCGACGTGCTCGTGCCCTACCTGAGGCGCTGGTCCACGGGTCAGGAGGCGCTGCTCGGCTCCCTGCTCGGGCGCGCCGGCCCCGAGCTCGGCAAGATCGTCATCGAGATCCTCGGAGGTCTGGGCACGCCGAAGGCGCGCGCCGCGATCGAAGCCGCGCTCGCCAACCCCGACATCGAGGTGAAGCTCGCCGCGCTCGCCTACTTCGGTGAGGAGATCGGCGACAAGGCGCGCGAGGAGATCACCGCCCTGCTCGACGCACCCGACGTCGACGTGCGCAAGCGTACGCTCGAGCTCGTCGCGCGCCTCTCCGTCGTCGCCGCGGGGCCTGTGCTCGTGCGCCGCATCCAGAGCGACAACTTCCACGATCTCTCGGTCGACGAGCGTCGAGGGTGGCTCGAGACGGTGTACCTGCTCAAGCCGGCGCGTGGCGAGGCGGTGGCGATCGAGCTGCTCTCGAAGCGCCGCCTCCTGAGCTCCGAGGCCACCGAGCAGTCGCGCGCGCTCGCTGCGACGCTGCTCGGCTCTTGTGACTCGCCCGAGGCCAGCGAAGCGCTCCAGACGGCCGCCAAGCAGCGCTGGGGCACGTCGAACGTGGTGCGCGAGGCCGCCACGAAGGCCCTCGCCCAGATCGAGGCGCGCCGCTCCTCGCCGGCGAAGGCCGTCGAAGCGCGCAGCTTGTTGGAGAGCAAAGCATGATCGGGCCGGAAGGCGAGTACCCTCCGATCCCTCGGCCCCCCGAGGAAGACCCGCGCGAGCTCGCCGGGCGGGTCGTCCAGGGCCTCTATCGCCTCGTGAAGGCCTGCCAGCTGCACACCGAGTCCAACCAGGCGGTGGCTCAGGTAGTCGAGTACGTGCAGAGCTCGGTCGAGGCCTACCACCGCGCGACCGGTCAAGAGGCTGCGACCATCCTCTTCAGCAAGAACGCGGTGTTCGTGAACCGCAAGATGCTGCGCGCCTCGCGCGAGGCCTACCAGCTCGCGCTCGACCTCGGCGAGGCGTTGCTCGCGTCCGGGGTCACCGAGGTCAGCGTCCATCGGGCGGTCGAGTCCTTCGAGCTGATGGAGTTCGGCCGCGCGCTCGCCGACTTCACCCGGCTCGGGCAGCAGCCCCTGCAGATCTCGCAGGGTGGCTGGCCCCACCTGCAGACGCGCCGCGTGCTCGGGCAGAACACCGACGGTCAGCTCTCGCCGCCTCAGCGCGCGGCGCGCACCTACGCCGCCGCGCTGATGATCCTGCGTGGCTTCTACGGCGAGCTCCAAGCGGGAAAGTACGAGCTCAAACAAGGCATCAAGCGCATCGCGCAGCGCCTCGTCTCCCAGAACGAGACCACGACGCGCATGCTGCTCTCCATCGCCGCCGCGCCGCCGTCGGAGTCCGACCGCGCGAGCCTCGCGCTATCCTCGGCGATCATCGCCTACGCGATGGCCAAGCAGCTCACCGAGGACCGTACGGTGCTCTCGTCGCTCGTCGCCTCGACGCTGCTCTTCGACGCCGGGCAGCCCCGCCTGCTCGGCTACTCGGAGCCCGGCTCGGCCACCGCGCGCGTGGAGCGCGTGCTCGCCGAGCACGAGCAAGAGCTCCTGCCGGCGAGCGCGCTCGTCGCGCTCACGGCGCTCGGCAAGCTGCACCCGCCGAGCTTGGTGCGTTCAGTCGTCGTCTACGAAGCGCTCGCGCTGCGCGTGGGCGCGACGCCCCCCTACGCAGGCCGGCGCTCGGCCTCGCTGCTGGCGCGCATCGTCGCGGCGGCGCGAGGCTTCGTCGAGCTGCGCACGCGCCGCGGCAGCTCGCAGCCGCTCGCGATCGACGATGCGCTCCAGGTGCTCGAGAGCCAAGCCACCGACGGCACCGGGCGCGCGCTCGTGAAGCTGCTCACCGGCGCCTTGGGCATCTTCCCGGCGGGCACGCTCGTCGAGCTCAGTACCGGCGAGACGGGCGTGGTCGTGTCGACGCCCGCCTTGCCGGTCGACTTCGCGCGCCCGCCGATCCGCATCATGTACGACGCCCACGCGCAGCTGCTCGACACGCCGCTCGACGTCGACCTCGCCTACCCGAAACCAGGCGAAGCACACCGCGTCATCCGGCGTACGATCGACGCGAACGACCAGCAGATGAAGCAGATGCGCGCCTACGTCGCGCAGCTCTCGGCGGCGCGCTCGAGGCACTCGGCCGACAAGATCCGCGCCGTGCGCGCCGAGCAGGTCGCCCGCGCCGAGCCAGCCGCTGCGCTCACCGACCGGCCCGGCAAACGAGCCTCGCTCGATGCGCTCCCGAAGATTGGAGGCCCGACGCTCGCCACGTCCGCCACACCCGAGGTCCGGTTGTCGGTGGAGCCGGCTCAGAGTCCGGGCGATGCACGTCAAGCAGCGACCGTGCCGCCACCGAGGCAGCTCACGCGCTCCTTCGACCCGCGGCGTGACGACGCCCACGGCTCGGAGTTCCTCGAGCTCCAGGCTCCAGATGCAGGTGCTGCACCCAGCGATGCCGGTCTCGCGAACGCGGCCCCCCTGCTTCGCGAGACCCGAGCACGCACCGGGATCGGCGGCTTCGCGGCTGGATCCACCCCACTCGCACCGCTCAACGACGCTCTGCGCTCGTCCACGCCAGCCGTCTCGCTCGTCACGCCGAGGTCGACGGAGACTCCTGTCTCGCGCCCTGGCGTCTCCGAGACCGACGCGCTGCTGGCGGCCTACCTCACGGACGACCCTTCGCTCTCATCGCCTCCCGAGCGCGACTCGAGCGCGTCGGGCGCTCCATCCAGCGGGAGCGCCTCGAGTCGCTCGGCTGAGCCCTCGAGCTGGAGCGCTCACTGGACGGCCAAGGGACTCAGTGGAGGTGCGGACTCGCCCTCGTCCCAGGGGCGCAGCGCTGGGCTCCGCTGGAGCGGCGCGGGCCGGCAGACGGGCTCCTCGCCCGGCGTGTGGCCGAACCGGGAGACGGGCTCCTCGCCCGGTTTGTGGCCGAACCGCCAGACGGGCGCGAGCCGCGATCCGCTGGCCTCGCTCACCGGCGAGGAGAGCGATCGTCCGAGCTTCGCCAGCTCGGGGCGTTCGATCACCGGCAGCTCGCCTGGCCCCCGATCCACCGGAGGCCTGCGCCTCGGCAGGAGCGAGCCCAGCTCGTCCGCCGGACACAGCGCATCCTCGGGCGGAAACGACGACGACGCCTTCGACGAGCTCTTCTCGCCAGCCGCGCCCGTCGCCTCCTCGAAGGCTGCGGCTGCGCCCGCTCCAGCCTCGCCCGCTCCAGCCGCGCCCGCTCCGTCCGCGCTCCCTCCGTCCGCGCCCGCTCCGTCCGCGCCGGCTCCGTCCGCGCCCACGGTGCGCCCGCCCCCGCAAGCCCTCGGAGCCGCGCCGGCACCGCTGCGTCGCCCCAGCCTGTCGCGGCCGTCGATGCCCCGGGTTCGACCTGAGGAGGCGCCCGCCGCCTCGGCTCCCACGAACGCGTCGGCCGCGAGCCCGCCAGCGGCTGCCAAGCCGGCTCCGGCGGCTACGCCCGCGCCACCGTCGACGGCCGCCGGGCCCCACAGCACACGCCTGCGCAAGGCCGACACGCTCGCGTGGGGCAGCCCCAAGCGCCCCGAGAAGAAGTAGCCCACGCTGCGCGTCGCCGCCCACGTCTCGCTCGGGGCTGCGAGCGCCGCGCGCGAAGCGCGTTTTAGGAGGCCCTCGCGGCAGCTTGGCGATACACTGAGAGCGCTGTCGCTCCGCCGCCATTCGCCATGACCCAGCCCGCCCCCCAAGAACTCTTCGCCGGCAAATTCCGCCTGTTGAAGATGCTCGGTCGAGGCGCCATGGGGGAGGTGTGGCTGGCCGTCGAAGAAGGTCCGCGCAATTTCCGCAGGCAGGTGGCGATCAAGCGCCTCATCGCCTCCGAAGGCATGAGCGACTTCGCGCGCGAGTCCTTCGTCGCCGAAGCGCAGGTCATCGCGCGGCTCGACCACCCCAACATCGTCCGCCTCATCGAGCTCGGCGAGAGTGACGATCGCGGTCTCTACCTCGCGCTCGACTACATCGACGGCTCGGCGCTCGATCGCATCATCCGCAAGGGCGGCCCGATGTCGACGGCCGCGGTGGCCTTGATCGGTCGCGAGGTGGCACGCGCGCTCGATGCCGTGCACTGCATGTGCGACCACGACGGTCGGAACCTGGGCGTCGTCCACCGCGACGTCAGCCCCGCGAACATCCTGATCGGTCGTGACGGCCGCGTCCGCCTCAGTGACTTCGGCGTCGCGCGCATCACCGGCCTCGGCGGGGAGAAGACCGAGACCGGCGTGTTCAAGGGCAAGCTGCCGTACATGCCGCCGGAGCAGGCCCTCGGCCAGCCCTTCGACGGCCGCGCCGACGTCTTCTCCCTCGGCATCACGCTCGTCGAAGGGCTCATCGGCGGCCGCCTGCGCAAGGCGGAGACGCAGGGCCAGCTCATCGCGATGATCGCCACCGAGCAGGCGCCGCGCGTGCGCGAGGTGATGCCCGACGCCCACCCCGGTCTCGCCACCGCGCTCGATGCAGCCACGCACTTCGACGCCCACCAGCGCCTCGCGAGCGCGGGGCAGCTCGCGCACGCCATGCAAGACGTGCTGCACTCGCTCGGGCCGCAGGCCGAGGCGCAGGCCGTCGCCGAGCTGCGCGAGCGCGTGGCTCAGGTCGCGGGTGGCTCCACGCAGCAGGCCTCGAAGCAGCCCTGGAGCATGGCGATCTCGGGTGAGAACCCGGCCTACGGATCCCAGCCTTCCTACCAGAGCGGCAACGTCTCCGGCGGCTATCCGTCGGCGGTGTCCGCCGGGGGAATGTCCGGTGGCTACGCGCCCGGCATGTCCGGTGCGCAACCCGCCTACCAGGCGCCCAGCACCGGCCGTCACCAGGTGCCTCCTTCCTACGGTCGGCTCGGTCAGCCGCCGAGCGTTCCGCCGGGCGCATCGCAGACCCAGCCGAGCGTCACCCGCGTCGCCTCGTACACCGAGGCCTCCGCCTCGCCGCGCCCCTCGGGCACCGGGCGCGCGTGGATCTACACCGTCGCCGCCGCGCTCGGCATCGGGCTCGCCGTCGGCGCCGCGTGGATGTTCGCCCCGCGCGTCGGGCCCTCCGCCAACGCAGGCACGGTCGTCGACACGTCGAGCTCACCGCCCACGGCGACCGGGACCGTGCAGGGCCCCGCCGTGCCCGAGGTGCCCAGCGCCGAGCCCAGCGCGAGCGCGGCCGGCACGGAGCCCAGCGCCTCGGCCGAAGCGCTCGCGTCGGCCGCGCCGACCAGCACCACGCCGGTGCGTGTACCCAACACGGGTCGCCCGCGCCCGAGCGCCACGGCGACCGAGGAGCCGGCCGACGCGAACGCGGGCCCGGGCTCCTTGGTCGTGGTGGTCAACCCCTGGGGCAACGTCTCGGTCGGCGGGCGCTCCTACGGCATGACGCCGCTGCCGCCCATCTCACTCCCGCCGGGGACGCACATGGTCTCGGTCACCAACCCCGAGCTAGGAGCGTCGCGCTCGGCGAGCGTGAAGATCGTCGGCGGCAAGGCCTCCACGGTGCGCTTCGACCTGAAGAAGAGCGATTGATGCGACGAGCGATCGGCGACGAGGTCGGACGGGTGAGGGCGTCACGTCGAGCAGCGGGGCCGGGTCGAGCCGCGCCTTGGGCCCGCCCGGCAGCCACGATCCTCGCGACCGGGATGGCGCTCCTCAGCGCGGCACCCGCCGAGGCGCAGGATCTCGCGAGCGTCGTCGCTCGCGCGCGCTCGCAGCTCGACAACGGCAACTACGCCGAGGCAGGCAAGATCCTCGCATCGCTCAAGAACAAGGAGCTGCCTTCGGCGCTCGCGATCGAGGTCGGCCTCATCGAGACCTCGGTCGCCATCGTCACCTCACCCGACTCCGCGACCGCGGCCTGCGGTCGGGCCGTCGTCGCGGCAGGCTACGATCCCGACGTCGCGCGCGATCAATCGCCCAAGGTCCGCGAGGTCTGCCGCGTCGCAGCCGACAAGGTCCGAGGTGAGCGCCTCGCCGGTGAAGGCCTCGCGATGGGCAAGCTCGCCGCGAAGGACCCGGAGGTCGCCTACGCACCGGTGCGCATCTCGACGAAGCTCGACAAGGCGCCCGAGTGGTTGCGTGTCGTGGCGCGCATCCAGAGCGACGCGCTCAAGGGCAGCTTCGACCTGCCGCTGCTCCCCGGCGACGACGGCCAGCTGCTCGGCACGCTCGACGCCTCCTGGCTGCGACCGAGCTCCAAGCTCGAGATCGCTCTGGTCGCGCAGGATCGCTATGGCGATCTCGGCACCGCCGCCGACAAACGCACGCTGAGCGTGCCGAAGTTCGAGGGTGTGATCGCGCTCGGAGAGGTGCCCTCGGGCGCCGTCGTGAAGCTCGATGGCGACAAGGTGAGCCCAGACGCGCAGGGCCGCATCCCGGTCGCGCCGGGGGAGCACGAGGTCTCGCTCACGCTCTCCAACGGCGCCAACGCGGCGACCGAGGTCGACGTCAAGCGTGGCGCCGTCGTGCGGGTCGCGCTCGCGCCCCAGCTCTCGAGCGGATCGCGTGTGTGGCCCTGGGTCGCCACGGGCACTGCGCTCACGCTCGGCGCCACGGGCGCCGTCTTCCTCATCGTCGCCGACTCGCGCCGCGCCGATCTCGAGGAAGCCGCCGCGCGCCGTGAGCCGGGCACCGAGCTGCCCGCGACGAGCTACGCCGAGCTGCAGAGCATCGACGAGCAGCGCACCACCTTCAACACCGTGGGCACCGGCCTGCTCATCGGAGGCGGCGCCATGGCGGTGCTCGCGACGATCCTCTGGATCGTTCCCTCGGGCGACGGCCCCGCCGACGAGGCCGCGCCGGCGTCGAACGCCGGCCTGCACGTGCAGCCGGTGCTCGGCCCCGGCTTCGTCGGCCTCCAGGGCAGCTTCTGAGGGGCAGCTTCTGAGGGGCAGCTCCTGAAGGGCAGCTCCTGAGCCGAGGCGCTACCTGCGCGCCGACAGCGGGAAGAGCTGCACGCAGAGCTGGTACACGCGCTCCGGCTCGCTCTCGCGATCGCAGAGCTCGAGCAGATCTTCACGGAAGCGACGGATCCGCTGCTTGAGCTCCTCGAGGCTCTGCTGCTTGATGCACACGGTGAGCGCGCTGACGTCGCGCTCCTCGGGTGGCACGCGATCGACCGAGCCACCCGCCCGCTCGATCATCTGCCGGTGGTAGGCCGGCACGACGACGCTGCGCACCTCGTGCCCGGTCGTGAGGCTCGGCTCTCCTCGTGTGAGGCGCCCCTTCTCGTCGCGAACGAGCAGGCCGAGCCGCTCGAGGGTCTCGAGCGCGGACTTGGCCTGCTTCGTCGTGATCGCCGGCAAGATCTGCTGCGCGATCCAGCGAGGATCCTCGACGAAATCGACGCGAGCGCTGAGCTCGCGCACCGCGGGGAAATACCAATGGCGCAGGTACTCGAAGAGAGGGCCCTCGAGCTTGCGTGCTTGCCGGAAGCGCCGGTTGGCGGCCACGCGGTCGAAGGCGCGGTTGCGGTCCGCGAGCGACTCGGCCTGATCGAGCGCGACGAGATCGCCGAAGAACGCGGCTTCGTCCCGCCCGAGCTGCAGCGCCTTGACGACGCCCTCGAGCGCCTGCGGCCCGAGGTTGCGTTTGCCGTCCATCACCAGCTTCACGAAGTTCGACGTCGCGAAGCCTGCTTTGCGCGCGAAGTAGCGGTGCGAATAGAACGGCTTCGCGACCTTGCTCGCGGCGAAGTGGTCGCGCAAGAAGGCCCGGTAGTCGGTGTATTCGTACACGCTCGGCAGCTTGTTCGATGCACCGCTCACGCCTCCGAGGCTAGCACCCTCCTCCCGTGCTCATGCGCGGCCGGAGGCAGGGAGCGTGTTCCGGGAGAACACGCCGGCGTCGTGCCCGGAGCTGACGCGGCCGCGCGAAGCTTGCTAGCGTCGAGGCTGTGAAGCTCGTGCTCCGTCGCCCGCTCTGGTCGCTCCCCCTCGCGCTCGCCGCAGCTTGCACCGGGACCGACGTAGGCAACGGGCGCAGCGTCGTGGAGCTGCAGTCCTTCGGATACGAAGCGAAGGCCGTGACCACACGCAGCCTCGTGCTCGGCAGCGGCACCCGCATCGACCAGGCGCTCGTGGCCATCGAGCGCGTGCGCCTCTCGCCCGGCACCGACTGCGAAGAGGGGCCGACGAGCGAGATCGACGCCGAAGGCCCCTTCGTGAGCGATCTCGTCGGCGTGGGCTTCCTGGCCACGCCGCCGCGCTTCGAGGTCGACACGGGTAGCTACTGCGCGCTCGAGCTCGCCTTCCACAAGCTCGACGCCGTGGGCACGACCGGCGCGCCCGCCGAGCTCGTGGGCCTGAGCATGCTCGTGCGCGGCGTGCGCGCCGACGGGGTGGCCTTCGAGATCCGCAGCGAGCGCGGCGAGGAGTTCGAGCTCGGCGCGAGCGGCGGCGCCTTCGCGCTCGGCGAAGGCGTGCAGCCGCTCATCCTGGCCTACGAGCTCTCGAGCTGGATCGAAGCCGTCGATCTCGACTCGCTGAGCGGCGACCCGGTCGTCGTCTCGCCGGAGGAGAACAGCGAGCGCCTCGACGCCTTCGAGCAGGCCGTCGAAGATTCGGCGCGGCTCTTCGAGGATCGTGATCGCGACGGCGAGCTCGGCGACGACGAGTCGTCCGACGAGGACGCGCTCGCCGACGGCCGCCTCTGAGACCCGAGGCGGCCGGGGAGAGCTCGGCGGCTCAGTTCGCCTCGCACACCTGATCGTTGCACTGCGGGCGCGCCGGGTCGGTGCAGTCTTCGTCGCGATCGCACTCGACGCACTCCCTGTCGGCGCACACCCCGAGCGTCGGGTCCGTGCAGTCGGCGTTCTCGAGGCACTGCACGCAGGTGTCGCGGTCGCCGCCGTTGCTGGTGTTGCAGATGGGGGCCGCGGCCGGGCAGTCGGCGTTCGCGAGACACTCGACGCACTCGCGTTGGTCCTTGCAGAAGGGCTGCGCGGCGCCGCAGTCGGCGTTGGCCGTGCACTCGACGCAGACGCCGTCGTCGAGCCTGCACACGGGCCTGTTGTCGTCGTTGCAGTCGCTGTTGCTCTCGCAGCGGGCCTTGCACTCGTGATCGTCGCACACCGCCCCGGAGCCGCAGTCGAAGTCGATCACGCACTCGCGGCACCTACCGTCGGCCGTGTCGCACACGGGTCGTGCAGCGCCGCAGTCCGAGTTCGTGAGGCACTCGGCGCACTGGCCGAACACCGGGTCGCAGAGGGGCTCGTCGCCGCCGCAGTCGGCGTTGGCGAGGCAGCCGACGCAGGCGCCGGTCGCGGTGTCGCAGAGATCTTCGTCGCCGCTGCAGTCGGCGTTGCCGGTGCACGAGGCCTCGCAGCGATGGTCCCGCGGGAAGCAGCTCTGGCCGGTGCCGCAGTCGGCGTTCGTGGCGCACTCCTCGCAGCGGCCCTGCACGCAGGCGGGGTTCCCCGCGCCGCAGTCGGCGTCGGCGGTGCACTCGACGCAGCCCAGCGAGATGTCGCAAGCCGTTCGACAGTCGCTGCCGTTGACCTGGCAACCATCGCCGGGGCCGCCGGCGCCGCTCCCGCCTCCGCCGTCGTCGCCACAGGCGACCGCCAGCAGTGCGCCGCTCGAGGCCACACCGAACAACACCAGACCGAGACGAAGAGAAGCGAAGTGCGACTTCATGGGGAACCTCCGAGGGGTGGACACGTCCATCGTGACCCGACAGACGCGCGGAGGGCGAGAGAACGTGCACGCAGCGGCCACGAGTCCGTGTTCACGCGGAACACGGGGCGAGCGCGCCCTCAACGGGGGGGGGGCACCCGAGGTCTTCGTTCAGCCGTAGAGCAGCGTGCCCGCGCCGACGCGCACGCGGTGCCCTCTCCAGCGCACGTGGCGCTTGAGCGGTGTGACGAGCCACACCACGAGGGCGAGCAGATCGCGCAGCGGCGCCAGCAGGATCGGGAGCACGACCCCTCGCGTCGAGCCGAGGCGCCAGGCGCCGTAGCCGTCGCGCAGGAGCAGCATCGCGAGGTACCACGCGAAGGCCCAGCCGCCGACGAGCACCGCGAGCAAGGGCAGGATCACGAGCGGGTTGCTGAGGGGCTCGAGCACGTGGGCCTGCGGGCGCAGGCGCCAGCGCAGCATCGACCAGCGCAGCTGCCGGTCGAAGACGGCGCGCAGGCTCGGCCTGCCGATCACGTTGCTGAGCACCGTGCTGCCGAGCGCGACCCTGCGCCCGGCGTGCTGGAACATCTTGCCGATCACGTAGTCCTCGGCGAGCACGTCGCGTACGCGATCGAGGCCGCCGAGGCGCCCGAGCTCGCTCTTCGAGAAGAGCATCGACTTGCCGATCACCGCCGCGTCGCCGAAGCAGGTCGGCAAGGCCGCGCCCGCGGCGACGAAGCCCGTGAGCTGTACCGCTTCGAGCTGCGCCGGCAGCGTGGCCGCGCCTTCGCCCACGAAGAGGTGGGTCACGAGGCCGACCTCCGGGTCGCGCGCGAGCGTACGCACGGCCTCGCGCAGGTAACTCCGTGGCGCGCGCACGTTGCTGTCGCTCAGGAGCACGAGATCGTGGCTCGCGTGCGGCATCATGCCGATGAGGTTGCGCACCTTCGGGTTCGTGGCGCCCTTCGTATCGTGCACCACGATGCGGCCTCGGACCTCTGGGTACTCGCGCAGGAGCCTGCGCACGAGCTCGAGCGCGGGGTCGTCGGGGGCTTCGACGCCGAACACGAGCTCGTAGTCGGGGTGGTCTTGCTCGAAGAAGGAGCGCAGGTTCTCTTCGAGACTCGGGTCGGCGCCCGCCAGCGGCTTGAGCACCGTCACGGGCGCGGGCGCGTCGAGCGGGATCTCGCCCGCGTAGGGCGTCGTCACGCGGTGCACGCTCCACGCGCCGAGCGCGGTCCACGCGCTCGAGACGATCGTGAGCCCGAACGCCGTCGTCTCCAGGATGGTCATGGCGAGGCCTCCTCAGTCGTGGGGCGGAAGATCAGCGACCAGAGCGGCAGACACAGCGCGAAGTAGACGAGGCTCGTCGTCACGAGGCGCAAGGCGAGCAAGGGCAGGGGGATCGCACGCACGGCGACGTCGAAGAGCCAGAAGTTCGCCGCGAAGCCGAGCGCCTCCACACCCGCGAAGCGCAGCGCCTGCTCGGCCCAGCGCGGCGATCGATCGCGAAAGGCCACGAGCTTGTTGCCGAAGAACTGGCAGACCACGCCGCACAGGAGCGCGATGGGGCTGGCGAGGCGGGGCGCCACGCCGAGCGCGTGCACCAGCAGCGCGAGCAGACCGAGGTCGAGCAGCGTCGCGACACCGCCCACGCCGACGCTGCGCAGCGCGACGAGCAGCTTCTCGAGGGCCTTCGGCTGGCGCATGCCCGAAGCTGAAGCGAGCGACGTGCCAGGCGCGTGTCGAGCCTCCGACGATGCCGTGAACGGCGGGGATCGGGGCACCCGAGCGCCCCGCGCGGGGCCCGCGCGCTGCTTGGTGCGAAGCGCGCTACCCGGCGCGAGGGCGCTGCGGGCGGCGAGGCGCGTCAGGCTCGACGCAGCTCGCCTCGGCTCAGCGCTTCAGCTCAGCGCTTCAGCCCCTCGAGCACCTCGAGCGCGAGCTCGAACTTGCCGAGCGGCGGCATGAGGTAGGCGCCCTGCACGCGGTCGCGCACGCCGAAGAGCATCTCGCGTGCGATGCGCACGCCCTCCTTTCGCGCCTCGGGCCCCGGCGGGATCTTGCGCATGCGCTCGCGGATCGCCTCGGGGATCTGCATGCCCGGCACCTCGTTGTGGAGGAACTCGGCGTTCTTGTAGCTCACGAGCGGGAGCACGCCGATCATCACGGGCACCCGGAGGTGGGCGATGCGCGCGAGCACCGTGTCGAGCAGCTCCTGCTGGAAGACCGGCTGCGTCATCACGAGCTCGGCGCCGGCCGCGACCTTCGCCTCGAGGCGCGCGATCTCCTTGTCGAGGTCGGGCGCGCCCGGCTCGAAGCCCGTCGCGCAGAAGAAGGCCGTCTTGCCGCCTCGCAGCGGTTTGCCCGCCGGGTCGACGCCGCGGTTCATCTGGCTCGCCATGTGGAGCAGGCCCACGGAGTCGAGATCGTAGACGGCCGTGGCCTCGGGGTAGTCGCCGACCTTGGGTGGATCACCCGTGATGATCACGAGGTTGCGCAGCCCGAGCGCGTGCGCGCCGAGCAGATGCGCCATCTGCCCGAGCATGTTCCGGTCGCGCCCGCAGACGTGCACGATCGACTGGATGCCGTAGCGCTCGAGCAAGAGCGCGCAGAAGGCGAGGTTCGACATGCGCGCCATCGCGCGGGGGCCGTCGGCCACGTTGACGATGTCGACGCCCGCATCGAGCAGCATCTTCGCGCCGGCGAGCGCGCTCTCTGCGCTCGTGCCCGGCTCCGGGTTCACCTCGACCGAGACGACGAACTCTCCCCGCGCGACCTTCGCGGCGAAGTCGCTGCGCTCGGCGAGCGGCGTGGGCTCCTCGCCCTGGTGCGTCACGGGCTGGATCGAGATCGGATCCTCGACGTGCTCCTCTTCGGTGCGGCCGCCGAGCATGCGAGCCGACTTGGCCATCCAGCGGATGTGCTCGGGCGTGGTGCCGCAGCAGCCACCGACGACGCGCGCGCCCGCCTGGATCATGCGCCGCGTGAAGACGTCGAAATACTCGGGCGTCGCCATGTAGAGCAGGCGCCCGTCGATGTTGCGCGGCAGGCCTGCGTTGGGCTGCACGTAGAGTGGCAGACCCGGGCCGCGCATGCGTTCGGCCATCGCGAGCGAGAGCTGCGGGCCGTCGCCGCAGTTGACGCCGATCACGTCGGCGCCGAAGTCGCGCAGGATGTTGGCCACCTGCTCCGGCTGCGTGCCGTCGGCCACCGTGCCGCCGCTGTCGAAGGTCACCGTGGCGACGATCGGGATGTGCGGCGCGACCTCGCGTGCGGCGGCGATCGCGGCGCCGATCTCGTCGAGGTGACGGAAGGTCTCGATCACGAAGGCGTCGACGCCGCCCTCGGCGAGCGCCGCGCACTGCTCGCGGAAGGTCTCGCGGGCTTCTTCGAGCTCACGTGCGCGGTTGGCGCCCGGTACGAGGCCCGTCGGCCCGACCGAGCCCGCGACGTAGGCGCGCTGGTCGGCGACCTCGCGCGCGATGCGCGCGCCCGCGAGGTTGAAGTGCTTCACCTCGCCGACGAGGCCGTGGCGCTCGAGGCGCACGCGGTTCGCGCCGAAGGTGTTCGTCTGCAGGATGTTCGCGCCCGCCTCGAGGTAGTCGGCGTGGATCTTCCGTACGACCTCGGAGCGCGTGACGTTCAGCTGCTCGAAGTTCTGCGTGACGAAGACGCCGCGCTCGTAGAGCAGGGAGCCCATGGCGCCGTCCGAGACCAGCAGGCTGCTTCCGAGGGCCTCGAGGAAGGGGCGTAGCGGCGGCCGATCGGAAGAAGAAGTCATGGGATTCGGCCCGGGACCATAGCTCTCGGCGAGGGCCGACGCTACCTGGGCGACGCCTGCGAAGGCGCGCCGAGCGCGGCTCGGGAGCTCGTCCTTCGTCGCGTCGTCGTCTGGCGTGTGGCCGGCCTGCGACTGCGCCTCAGAAGCGACCGCCGACGAGCAGACCTGCGCCGAGCGGCGAGGCCCAGGGGGCGGCGACGAAGCTCGACGTGCTCGCTTCGCCGTCCGTGGGCTCGTCGCTCGGGAGCAACAGCCACACCACGCCCGTCGCGGCCAGGCCGGCGCCGGCGATCAGCGCGGCGGTGCCGAGCGCCTCGCGCGTATTGGCTTCGCCGACGAGCTCGTCGATCTGCGAGCGCGTCGCCGCGCCGTCGGTCCGACAGAACCCGCGGTTGCCTCCGCAGAGGCGGTCGGCGTCGTCGAGCGGGCCGCCTGCGGAGGCGAAGAGCGCGATGCCCGCGCCGAGCGCGGCCGCGCCAGCGCCGACGAACACCCACGGCAGCACGCCCGGGCCGTGGCCGTCGGCTTCGGGTGCTGGCTCCTCGGGCGGCGGCGCCGCGTCGTCCACCGCGGAGCTCCGCAGCGTGATCGTCACCTCCCGCTCTTCACCCTCGGCGAGCGTCTCCTCGCGCTCGAAGGCCTCGTGCGCAGGGGCCTCGGCGCGAATCTTCCGCGCGCCGGGGTCGACCTGGATCGGCTCGTCGAGCTTCGCACGCACGCCGTCGATCCTCAGGTCCAGGCCCTCGATCGCGCGCGGCGCGCGCAGCACGAGCCGAGGGATGCGCGCCTCGACGCCGTCTCGCTGCGCCTCGAGCGTGGCCTTGAGCTTCGCGTTGTCGATCGGCAGAGTGAGCGCAGTCTGGTAGGCCTCTCTCGCGCCCAGCAGCTGGCCGAGCTTCTCGAGGCAGAGGCCGATGCGCAGGTTGAGCTGAGGCGTTTCCTTCACCTCGAGCGCTTGCAGGTAGCGGTCGACCGCCGTGTCGCAGTCGCCGTTCTTCTCCGCGGCGACCCCCTCGTCGAACCACTGCTTCGCCTGGCGGAGCCGCTCGCGCTCCTCGGCGTCGACGGGCTGCGCGGAGGCCGAGGCGCTCCACGAGAGCGCGAGGGCGAAGGAGATGCTCGTGCGTAGACCTCGGCTCACGACGCTCGGAGTAGGCCGTTCGGCACCTCCACTGTCAAGCCGAGGGCGGCCATCCCGAGTGGGGGCGCGCCTTGACCGCGTAGGCCATGGGAGGGACCATGGTCCTCACGTTGAGGCCGGGCGAGCTCGTAGCCCAGAAGTACCGTTTGCGCGCACCGCTCGGACAGGGCGGCATGGGCACCGTTTGGTCTGCGGAGAACGCGCTCACCGGGCGTCAGTTCGCGATCAAGATCCTCCACTCGCTCGTCTCCAGCGCCGACGACACACGCCACCGCTTCCTCCAGGAGGCGCGCGCCTCGGCGAAGATCGATCACCCGAACGTCATCGACATCTTCGACTTCGGGCACACCGAAGACGGCGGGCTCTTCCTCGTGATGGAGCTGCTCGACGGCCTGAGCCTCTCCGAGGTGCTGCGCTGTCAGCCGCCGCTCTCGGCGCGTGAGCTCTGCGCGATCGTGGCGCAGGCTGCGACGGGGCTCGCGGCGGCGCACGCCGTGGGCGTCATCCACCGCGACGTCAAACCCGCGAACATCTTCCTGCATCGCGATCGCGCCACGGGCGGCGTCGTCACCAAGGTCGTCGACTTCGGCGTGAGCAAGCTCGCGATGGGCGACGACGGCGTCGCCACGACGACCGGCTCGCTGCTCGGATCGCCCCGATACATGAGCCCCGAGCAGGCCATCAGCGCCTCGTCGGCCGACGCACGCAGCGACCTCTGGTCGCTCGGCGTCTTGCTCTTCGAGGCGCTCTCGGGCGTGTTCCCGCACGAAGGCGACAGCTCGAACAACCTCATCGTCGCCATCGCGACGAAGCGGCCGCGCTCGATCCACCAAGCGGCGCCGCAGCTGCCTGCGCAGCTCCGCGAGCTCGTCGAGCAGTGTCTGCGGCCCCAGCACGAGCGCATCGGTTCGGCGCGCGAGCTCGCCGAGCGCTGCCTCGATCTGCTCAGCACGCACGACCTGAGCGATATCCCGCTCAAGCGCTCGCTCGCGCACCGCGGCGCCGCCATCCCGCGGCCGAGCGACTTCTTCGTCGACACGAGCCCGGCAGCGCTCGAGCTCGTGCGCCGCCGCCTCGGTCGCGCCGCCGAGGTGCGCCAGGTCGCGATGGGCGAGCAGCGACACGCCTCCGCTGCGGCGCTCGCGGTGGTCGACGAGCCGAGCTCGGTGATCATGCTCGATTCGATCGACGTCGCGTCGGTGTCGGCGCTCGAGAGCCGAGCGGTGCGGCCTCCGACGCCGGGCCACGTCGAGGCCGACGAAGCCACGCGCATGCTCGCGATGCCGCTGCCGCAGGCGCCGAGCGCGCCGCTGCCTCAGCCGGCTCCGAACCACGCCTTCGCAGCCAGAGGCCCGGACCCCTCGCTCGCGCCGCGCCTCATCCCGCCCGGGCCCTCCTCGCTGCGCGGGTCGCGCGCGCAGCCTCCGCCGCCGCAGCTCTCCGCGCCGCCGCCGCAGCTCGCGCCGCCGCCTGCACCGCCGCCTCCCTTCCCCGCGCCGCGGCTCGCGCCGCCGCCGCCTTTCTCTGCGCCCCCGCCACAGCTCGCGATCCAGCCTGCACCCTCGTTCGGCTTCGACTCCTCCCAGGCGCGCGCGATGTCGCCCGCGGCGATGCCCCAGGGCACGGTCGATCCGAGCGACAGCGTCTCGAGCATCAACGTCGTGCGCACCGACGCGCACCGCATCGATCCGAGCCTCTATGCCGCGCAGGCCGTGCGGCCCAAGCGCTGGCCGGTGGCCGTGGGCCTCGGTCTACTCGCGGGGCTCGCGGTGGCGGCCGTGTCGGCGGTCGTCGTCGTGGCGAGCGGGCCGCGCGCAGCGGCTCCGGGTGGCGAAGCTGCGACTGCGGTGAAGGGCGCGCCGACCGCGTCGGCGGCGGTCGCGCAGCCTTCACCGGAGGCGCCGAGCGACGTCGCGCGCATCGACGACGCCGAGGTCGAGGCCGAGCTCGCTCGCCTCGCGGCGTCGGCGTCGGCGTCGGCGAGCGCATCGGCTTCGGCAGCACCGCCAGCGCCGCCCGTGTCCAGTGCCACCGCCGCGAATCGACCGGAAGCTGCGACGAGGCCGCCGTCTGTTGGAGGTGCAACGACACCTCGCCCGAGCACGCCTGCTCCACCGAAGCAGAAACCGAAGCCCGCGATCGACGAATTCGGCTCCGGGCTCTGAGGCCTGGAGCGAGAGCGCCGCTCGGCAAGGGTTGCGCCGGCGGAGGGAGCTCGCGCAGGGTCTGCGTCGCACGCGCTCGCGAACCAGCCGATCCTCGCGAGCCGAGATGGCACGCCGGATGCTCGAGCTCTCGGGTGAGGAGCTCGCCGTGAGCGATCCGAGCAGAGCCGATACATCTCATGATGCGCCGCTTCGTCGCACGCGACCGCTGGGCTCGAGCGGGCGACGCCAGCTGATCGCCGCGCTCTTCGCTGCGCTGCTCCTCGCGCTCGGCTCCCTTGCCGCGCCGGCGCGCGCAGCCGAGCCCGACATCCTCATGTGGGGCCACCCTGCCTGCCCGCACTGTCGCGCAGCGCACGCCTTCTTGGACGAGCTGCGCCTGCGGCGCCCCGAGCTCGTCATCGTCGAGCACGACGTCGAGGCCTCCGAGGCGGCCTACGAGGATCTGCGTGTGCGCAGCGAACGCGCGGGCCTCGACATGGTGGGCCTACCGAGCTTCGTCGTGCGTGGGCAGTTCCTCGTCGGCTTCGACTCGGCCGCGAGCACCGGCGCGCAGATCGAGGCGCTGCTCGCGCCCACGCCGCCGCCGGTCGAACACGGCCCCGCTCATGCGCCGGGCAGCGATGCGCAGAGGGTGCCCGAGAGCACCGGCCCGCCGCTGCCTGCGGAGGGCGAGGTCGATCTGCCGGTCTTCGGTCGTGTGAGCGCCAAGGGGTTGGGCCTGCCGCTCTTCACGATCGCCATCGGCCTGGTCGACGGCTTCAACCCCTGCGCGATGTGGGTGCTGCTCTTCCTGCTGTCGCTCTTGGTCAACGTGAAAGACCGCGCGCGCATGCTCGCCATCGCGGGCAGCTTCGTGGTCGTGAGCGGGCTCGCCTACTACGCCTTCATGGCGGCGTGGCTCAACGTCTTCCAGCTCATCGGCCTCTCGCGCGCCGTACAGATCGTGCTCGGCCTCGTGGCGCTCGTGGTCGGCGTCGTGAACGTGAAGGACTTCTTCGCCTTCGGAAAGGGCCCGAGCCTGAGCATCCCCGAGAGCGCCAAACCAGGCATCTACGCGCGCGTGCGCGCCATCGTGCGCGCCGAGAGCCTCTGGGCCGCCATCGTGGGCGCCACGGTGCTCGCGGTGCTGGTCAACGTGATCGAGCTCGTATGCACGGCGGGCTTGCCTGCGCTCTACACGCAAGTGCTCGTGCAGCAGGGTGTGTCGGTTGCCGGGCGCTACGCCTACCTCGCGCTGTACATCCTGGCGTACATGCTCGACGACGCGATCATGGTCGGCATCGCGGTCGTCACGCTCGGGCGGCGGAAGCTGCAGGAGCGCGCGGGCCGGTGGCTCAAGCTCTTGAGCGGCGTCGTGGTGCTCACGCTCGGCCTCTTGCTGATCTTCGCGCCAGCGGCTTTGGTGTGGTGAGTGACGAACGGAGCCAAGAGGGTCCCATGAACGACTTCATCGAGCAGCCCACGCGCTTCCTGTTCTTCACCGGCAAGGGCGGCGTCGGCAAGACCTCGCTCTCCTGCGCGACGGCCATCCGCCTCGCCGATCTCGGCAGACGCGTGCTGCTCGTGAGCACCGATCCGGCGTCGAACCTCGGGCGCATGCTCGGTACGACGCTGTCGAACGAGCCCACGCCCGTCCCCGGAGTCCCGCGTCTCGACGCGTTGGACATCGATCCGCAGCGAGCCGCCGACGCCTACCGCGCGCGTGTGATCGACCCCTACCGCGAGCTCTGGGCCGAGCCCCAGATCCGCGAGCTCGAGGAGCAGCTCGCGGGCTCGTGCACCGTGGAGATCGCCGCCTTCGACGAGTTCGCCGAGCTGCTCGCGGGCGGGCCCGTGGCGGCGGCCTACGATCACGTCGTCTTCGACACCGCGCCCACGGGTCACACGCTGCGCCTCCTGAGCCTGCCGCGCGCGTGGACGAGCTTCCTCGCTTCGACCACGACGGGCGCCACGTGCCTCGGCCCCCACACGGGTCTGCGCATGCAAGCCGAGCGTTTTCAGTCTGCGCTCGAGGCCCTGGCCGACGGAGCTCGCACGAAGCTCGTGCTGGTCAGTCGCGCGGACGGCTCCGCGCTGCGGGAGGCGGAGCGAAGCGCGGCCGAGCTCGAGGAGCTCGGCATCCGGAACCAGGAGCTCGCGATCAACGCGGTCTTCGCGGCCGCGGACCGCGATGACGTGGTCGCGCGCGCGCTCGAGGAGCGAGGACGCGCGGCGCTCGAAGCGATGCCCGAGCGCCTCAGGCGCCTGCCCGCGCTGCGCATTCCGCTCCGGCCCTTCGACATGGTGGGGCTGCCTGCGCTGCGCGCCCTCCTCGACGACGAAGCCGCGGCGAGGCTGCCCTCGCGCGAACCTCCGCGAGACAGGCCCTCGCTCCCGGCGCTGTCGAGCTTCATCGACGCGATCGCCGAGCCGGGACACGGGCTCGTGCTCGTGATGGGCAAGGGCGGCGTCGGCAAGACGACCATCGCGGCCGCGATCGCGGCCGAGCTCGCCCGTCGTGGCCACCAGGTGATGCTGAGCACGACGGATCCGGCGGCGCACGTCGCAGAGACGATCCACGGCAAGCTCGAGAACCTCAGCGTGAGCCGTATCGATCCGCTCGCGGAGACGAAGGCCTACGTCGAGCGTGTGATGGCGACGAAGGGCGCGAGCCTCGACGAAGCCGGGCGCGCGACGCTCGCCGAGGATCTACGTTCTCCCTGCTACGAAGAGGTCGCCGTCTTCACGGCCTTCACGCGCATCGTCGCCAAGGCGCGCTCGAGCTTCGTCGTGCTCGACACTGCGCCCACCGGCCACACGCTGCTCCTGCTCGACACCACGGGCTCGTACCACCGCCAGGTCGTCGGCCACGAGGGTGAGGGCGATCACGTGCGCATCGTGACGCCGCTGATGCGTCTGCGTGATCCGGACTACACGAAGCTGCTCATCGTCACCCTCCCCGAGACGACGCCGGTCGACGAGGCCGCGCGCCTCCAGAACGACCTGCGTCGAGCCGAGGTCGAGCCCTACGGTTGGGTCGTGAACGCGAGCCTCGCAGCGACGACCACGCGCGACCCACGCCTCGTGCAGCGCGTCGCGGCGGAGCTCGAGCAGATCGAGCTCGTCCGCAGCGCGCACGCTCGGCGCGTGGCGATCGTGCCCTGGGTCGTCGATGAGCCCGTCGGCCCGGAGCGCTTGCTCGCTTTGGCGAGCAGCTCGGCTCCCGGTGCTCCCGGGTGATCGGGCCACGCGCTTGACACGAACTCTCCGCTCATCCATCGTAATGGAACGATGAAGCTCGCTCCCCAGGCGGCGTGCTGCCCCCCCGCCGCCGCGGAGGTCGACCTGCGCCCCATCGAAGGCCCCGACGCCGACGAGGAGCTCGCGACGCTCGCCAAAGCGGTGGGACACCCCGCGCGCGTGCAGATCCTCCGCATCCTCGTGCGCAAGGCCTCGTGCGTCTGTGGTGACATCGTCGACGAGCTTCCGCTCGCGCAGTCCACGGTGTCGCAGCACCTCAAGGTGCTCAAGGAGGCCGGCCTCATCCGCGGCGAGGTCGACGGGCCTCGCGTCTGCTACTGCATCGAGCCCCGTGCGCTGCGGCGCCTCAAGGCGCTGGTCTCGGGCATCTGAACTGCATCCCGCCGCGGCGCCACTGCGCTGCCTCGAACATCGTCGAATTGCGATGCATCCTCCGCTCAGCGAGACCGGATACGCGGGCTCGAGAGCGACCCACCGAACGAGCCATGGGAATCTTCGAACGCTTTCTCTCGCTCTGGGTCGCGCTCGCGATCGCCGTCGGCGTCGGCTTGGGCCACGTGATGCCTGGCGTCTTCGAGCTCGTCTCGCGCCTCGAGTGGGCGAGGGTGAACCTCGTCGTCGCGGTGCTCATCTGGCTGATGATCTACCCGATGATGCTCAAGGTCGACCCTTCGTGCCTCAAGGACGTCGGCAAGAGGCCCAAGGGCCTCGCGCTCACGCTCGTCGTCAACTGGCTGATCAAGCCATTCTCGATGGCGGCGCTCGGCGTGCTCTTCTTCGAGCACGTCTACGCTGGTCTGGTGCCGGCAGCCGATGCTCAGCAATACATCGCGGGGATGATCCTGCTCGGCGTCGCACCTTGCACCGCGATGGTCTTCGTCTGGAGCCACCTCACCGACGGCGACGCAAACTACACCCTCGTGCAGGTCTCGGTGAACGACCTCATCATGGTGTTCGCCTTCGCACCGCTCACGGCGCTCCTACTCGGCGTGACCGATATCGTGGTGCCCTGGGAAACGCTGCTCGCCTCGGTCGTGATCTTCGTCGTGATCCCACTCGCCGCCGGCATCGCCACGCAGCGCGCCCTCACCAGGGAACGCCTCGAGAAGCTAGGACGTCACCTCAAGCCGACGTCGATCGTCGGGCTCCTCCTCACCGTCGTCTTGCTCTTCGGCTTCCAGGCCGAGACGATCCTCGCCCAGCCACTGCGCGTAGGCCTGATCGCGGTACCGCTCACCCTCCAGAGCTACGGCATCTTCGCCGTCGCCTACGGGCTCGCTCGCGTCTTGAAGCTGCCCTTCGACGTCGCCGCACCCGCCGCGATGATCGGGACCTCGAACTTCTTCGAGCTCGCCGTCGCCGTGGCGATCAGCCTCTTCGGCCTCTCCTCGGGCGCCGCGCTCGCCACCGTGGTCGGCGTGCTCATCGAAGTGCCGGTGATGCTCTCACTCGTCGCCTTCGCCAACCGCACCAAGGGCTGGTTCCCTGCCTCGCCCGTCGCCGCCTGAGGAGCTCACCATGCCCGGACTGCGCTTCGACAGCGTGCTCTTTCTCTGCGTCGCCAACTCGGCGCGCTCGCAGATGGCCGAGGGGCTCGCGCGCCACGTCTTCGGCGACGGCGTGCGCGTTCAATCGGCGGGCTCGGCGCCCACCCGCGTGAACCCCTACGCCATCGCGGCGATGCGTGAGCTCGGCATCGATCTCAGTAGCCACGCCTCGAAGCTCGTCGACTCGATCGATCCGGCGAGCGTCGATCTGGTGATCACGCTCTGCGCGGAGGAGGTCTGCCCCGTCTTCCTCGGGGGGGCCCCGCGCCTGCATTGGCCGCTCACCGACCCGGATCGAAAGCACGAAGATCTGAGCGACGAAGAGCGTCTCGCGCACTTCCGGGTCGCGCGCGACCAGATCCGCGCCCGCATCGAGGTGCTCGCCGCGCTGCGTGACGTGCCCGAGGGCCCCGACCCGAAGGAGTTCCACGCGAGCATCCGCGTGCCCGATCTCGCGGCTGCGGCGCGTTTCTACGCTTGGCTCTTCGACAGCCCACCCAAGGAGTGGACCCACCGCTACGCGACCTTCGTGAGTGAGAAGCTGCGCACGAACTTCGTCGTGCTCGTGAGCGACGGCAAGGAGCTACACCACGACACGCTCTACCACCTCGGGGTCGACGTCGGCTCGCGCGCCCAGGTGATCGCCGCGCAGCGCAGAGCCGAAGCCGCGGGCTTTCCGATCGAGAAGCCGGCGCGCACCACCTGGCGAGGCACGCCATTGCACGAGCTGTGGCTCCGCGATCCCGGCGGCAACCTCGTCGAGATCTACGCGCGCCTCACCGAGGCCGAGCTCGCGGAGATGCCGGCCGACATGGAGCCGGTGACGATCGGCTGAGGGCGAGGCCCAGCGCGCCCGCCCGGTGCGGCTGCCGCCCTCAGTTGCAGCTCGGGCACTGACTGTCGGCGCACTCGAGCGCGGTCTGCAGCGTGGACACGCCCGCCCCGAAGCTGTTGTAGCAGCCCTGCTGGCAGCTCAGGTTGAGGGGGCTGCACTCGCCGAGGCAGGTCCACAGGCCGATGCACGCGGGCATCGCGTAGCAGGCGTTCATCGCCTCGTCGCAGCTCGTGAAGATGCACTCGGTGCAGGGATCGAGAGGCTCCCAGCCCTGCTGGCAACCGGGGCAGACGCTGCTCGCGCAGCTGTTCAGCACCACGGCGGTCGACACGCCGCCTGGGTGGTCCGTCATGCAGGTCTGGAAGCAGGCCTCGGTCTGGCAGGCGTCCCAGCAGTCCAGCAGCGGCACGCAGTCGGCTTCGCCGGCGCACGCACACCATTCGCTCGGACACGTCGTCGCGGCGCAGTTGGTGCAGCTGTCCCCCGCGCCCGGGCAGAAGGGCCCGCCCGAGCTCGAGCTCGCCACGAAGCTCGAGCTCGAAGCGCGCGTGGAGCCGCTGACGCTCGAGGTCCACGAGCCCGTGGAGCCGCCGCCGCTCGACGAGGAGCTCGCGCTCCAGCCGCCGCCGCTCGACGACGAGGTGGCCGTGGAGCCGCCGCCGCTCGACGACGATCCCACGCCGCTCGACACGCTCGAGCCGCTGCCGCTCGCGCCGGCGGAGCCGCTCGATACGCTCGAGCCGTTGCCGCTCGACGGGCCCGCGCCGCTGCCCACGGAGCTGCCGCTCGCGCCACCGCCGCCTTCGCCGTCGTCGAAGCGAATCTCGCTGCCGCAGGCGGCGTTGAGCGAGGCGACGAGCGCGATCAGCAGGGAGCCGTGCAGGCGATGGGCGAGCATGTCTCCATGATGCGGCAGGCGAGCAGGCGAGCGCAAACCGCAGCCGCTCAAGAAGGATCAACGGCCACGGAGCGCGATCGCTACTCTGCCTTCTTCAGCAGCACCAGCGCGGCCGGCAGCGCGACGAGGCCGAGCACGAGGGTCGAGAGCATGCCGACCGTCATCACGAGCCCGAGCGAGTACATCGCGCGGTACTCGGCGAGCATGAGCACACCCATGCCGAACACCGTGGTGAGCGACGCGACCAGGACCGCGCTGCCGGTGCCGCCCAGGACCTCGCCCAGGTCGGCCACACCGCCCCGCTCGGCAGCGCTCTGCCTGTAGCGGTGGACCACGTGCGCGCCTGCGTCGACGCCCAGGCCGAGCACCAGCGGCAGCGCGACGAGGTTCGCGTGGTTGAAGCTCAACCCGAGGGCCGGCATCGCCCCGAGCATCCAGACCGAGCCGAGCGCGAGCGGGAGCGCGGCCACGGCCACGAGCAGAACCGAGCGGAAGCTCAGGAAGAGGATGACGAGCACGAGCACGGCCGAGGCGATCGTGGCGCGCTCGAAGCCCCGGACGATCATCGCCTCGTGCTCGCTCACCGTCAGCGCGAGCCCCGAGGCCTCGGGCGCGACCCGCACGACCGCCTCACGGAAGGCGAGCGACGAGGTCTTCGACCAGACGTCGACGCCCGGGTGCACGTACACCGCGAGCGCGTGCTGGTCCTTCGAGACGAAGCGGTGCGCGAGCAGCGGAGGCAGATCCTTCGGTGAGTACTCGCCTGCCAGCACGACGGACTCGGCGGCGACGAAGGCTCGGCGGAACAGCGCGAGGCCGGATCGTTGGAGCGACGACATCGTCGCGAGCCCAGCCTCGTCCAGCGAGGCGATGCGCGTGCGGAGCGCGAGCACCTCGCGCTTCGCGTCGTCGGCCGGTCGCGGATCGCGGTCGCCCTGGCGCAGCGCGAAGGCGACCTCGTCGAGCGTGTCGCCCAGCGAGCCGAGCGCGCGCACGGTGCCCTCGCGATCGAAGCCCGCGGCCTCCGCGCGCGTCCAGTCGGCGTCGAGCTTCGCCAGAGAGAGCAGCGCCTTGCGGCGAGCCTCGTCGAGCGGAGGCAGCCAGTCGCTCGGCGAGTCCACGCTCGCGACCTCGGGCAGCGCACGCAGCGCGGTGGCGAGCGCTCGCGCCTCGTCGAAGCTGCCCACGGGCACGTGGGCGACCATCGGGGATGTGAGCGGGTCCTTCTCGAGCACCTCGAGACCTCGCGCGCTCTCGGTGTGCTCCGGCAAGAAGTCGAAGTAGCGCCCGCGGAACTCGAGCTTCGGCAGCCCGAAGGCGAGCATCACCGTGATGGCCGCGGCCACGAGCAGCACGGCGCGCGGCGACCTGCGCACCACGCCGGCGAGGCGGCGCATGCCGGGCAGCTCGGGCGCGGCGGTGGGCCGATCGCCGAAGAGCAGCACGACGACGGCGGGGATGAGCAGGTAGGTGCCGAGCAGCATCACGCTCAGGCCCGTCGCGGTGATGAAGCCGAGTTGAGCGAAAGCAGTGAAGTCGGTCGTCGCGGTGGCGAGGAAGGCCGCCGCGGTGGTCAGCGTGCCTACGAGCAGGCCGGGGCCGCTCTTGAGCAGCGCCTCCTCCATCGCCCGCTGCGACGACTCGCCCCGGCGAAGCAGCTCGCCGTAGCGCGTCTGGATGTGCACGCCGAAGTCGCCGAGGCCGAGCAGCACCGAGGTGAAGCTCGCCGTGATGAGGTTCAGCTCACCGAGCGTGAGGCGCACGATGCCGAAGGTGACGACCATGCCGAAGCCCAGCGGCAGGAAGCTCACCATCGCCTGTCGCAGCGAGCGGAAGGCCCACCAGAGCGTCAGCAGCATGAGCAGGCCCGAGGCGCCGCCCGTCCACGCCAGATCGCGCTCCACGATGTGGAGCTCGTCGGCGACCACCGCGGGCAGGCCCGTCACGTCGGCGCGCACGCCCGGCACCTGGGCGCGCTCGAGCGCACGGTCGCGCGCGGCGCGGATGCGCTCGACCATCGGGGCGACGACGCTGCCCTCGTCGCTCTCGAGCGCGACGAGCAGCGCGAGCACGTGGTGGTCCTTCCCGCTCACGAAGTAGCCCTGCTCGTCGAAGCCTGGGGCCTCGGGCAACAGCCCTGCGAGATCGAGCTCCTCGGCGCCTCCGAGGTGTGCGTCGAGCAGACGCGCAGCGCGCCCGAGCCCTTCGAGCGCCTCGCGCGCCTCCGCTTCGCTGCCCTTGCCGGACTCGAGCCCCGCGGCGAGCTCGGCGTTCACCGCGCCGATCCAGCCCGGCCAACCCGCTTCGATCGCGGGCTTGATCCGCGCAGGATCGATCGCGCGTGCCGCGCTCACCGGATCGACGAGCAGGAGCAGCTCCGCGAGATCGCTCGGCGCGAGCTTGCCGAGCACGCGCCCTTCGAGCTCAGGCAGGGACTCCAGCTCCCGCGTGAGCGCGTCGACCACGCGGCGGCGCTCGGCTGCGCTCGCACCGGAGACGACGATCGCAGGCCTGTCCGGGTAACCGAAGCGCTCGTGGAAGCTCACGAGCTTCGCTTGGTAGGGCTGATCGCTCTCGACCAGATCGCGCCTCGAGGTCGAGATGCGCATGCTCGGCAGCACGGCGGCCGCGGCGACGAAGAGGAGCAGCGCGAGCACGAGCGCCCGCTTGGGCTGCCTCGCACCGAAGAGCGCCACCGCGTGCAGCGCGCCGCGCAGGCCGCCCAGGCTCATGGCGCGCCCGGTGGTGCGGCCTCTGCGCCCGGGCCGGGACAACGGCGTGAGCCCAGCTCCTGCACGAGGCGCTCGAGCAAGCGCTGGTCGTCGCGCCGGAGCTCGGCCTTCTTCGTGAGCGCCTTGCACAGGGGCTCGAGCGCGGCGTCTTCGTCGTGGAGGGCGACGAGCGCCTCTGCGAGGCGCAACTGGTTCTCGGACAGCTCGGGTCGCCTCCGGGCCAAATCCTCGAGCAGCGCGAGCCCCTCCTCGCTGTCGCCCGCCTCGAGCAGCTCGGCCGGCGCGAGCACCCAGAGCGAGCCGAGCATGCGCGACGCGGCCTCGTCGCGGAACGAGGGGTCGAGCTTCTTGCTCTCGAGCGCCCAGCGCTCGGCCTCCGAGATGAGCGACAGCTCCCCCGTGATCAACGCGGCCGCTCCGCGGGCCTCGGCCAGGCGCCCAGCGATCGCCGCCCGTCCGAACGCGTCGGCGGCCGTCCCGGCGGGCAGCTTCTGCACCAGCTCCCAGGCCTTCGCGCGGTCGGCCTCGCTGGCCTCTCCTGCCTCGATCAGCGCCTCGAGCGCGTCGCTCAGCGCGATGGCGCTCGTCTGCGCCGACGCGAGCTCGCTGCGCGCGGGCCCCTGCGGCACGGGCGTGCAGGCCGCGAGCGAGAAGCAGGCGGCGAGCGCGCCGGTAAGAGCGGCGCGCCTCAGCGAGGGAGCAGGTCGGACACCCAGAGTGAACCGACGGTTACTGGGCCTTGCCGCACTTCGCAAGAACCTCGGCGTGGGTCTGCGCCGAGGCGGGCCGCAGCGCGGCGATGCCGAAGGCGCGGTGCCGTGGCCCCCGGGGTGAGAGCCAGCCACGACGACGGGGGCCGAGGCCGGCCGGGCCGCAGAGCGTGGCCCAGTGCTCCTCGCCACGGTCCACGCTCGGGATGCGATCGCTCGAGCGGCGTCGCCTCGAACCCGGAAGGCCAACCCCAGGGATCGTCGTGCCTCGGAGCCCGAGGGTTCCTGTTGGAGTGTGTGATGCCCCACCGAGTGCCTCTCGCGTCGAGCCAGTCGCGGACGACGTCTCCAGTCGCACTGGCACTCGCCATCGTCTTCGCGGTGACTGGCGCCGCCTGCGCAGGTGACCCGCAGATCGACGACGGCTCCGGCGGAGCGACACCGACGGGCTCCTCCGCGTCCTCGAGCTCCACCTCGGACGGTGGTGGCGGTGCCGGCAACACGTCGAGCGTCAGCAGCAACACGGCAACCAGCGCTGCCACCAGTTCGAGCGGTGCCGGCGGAGGCGACTGCGTCGATGGCGCGAGCGGTGAGCAAGCCTGCGGCATGCTCGAGCTCGGTACCCAAGTCGTCAGCTGTGAGAGCGGGGCATGGGAACCGCTCGGCCCGTGCTTCTACCGACGCGGCGTGCTGTCCGCCGTCCGACACACCTGCGCCCTGGACGGGCAGGGTGCGGTGTATTGCTGGGGCGATGACGCGTGGGGCAAGCTCGGCCAGCCCGAGCCGAGCGGTTCCCGCGCCGTACCCACCGCCGTCCCGGGGCTCACCGGAATGACCGGGATTGCGGCAGGCGCAACGCACACTTGCGCCTTGGATGGCGCGGGCGGCGTCGTGTGTTGGGGTGCCACCTGGGCAGGACAGCTCGGCGACGGCGTCATCGGCACCAGCTCGGGTCCAGTCCAGGTGTCGGGCCTGACGGACGCGGTCGCTGTCGCGACCGGCGCGGGCATCTCGACGTCTGGAGGTCAACACAGCTGCGCGCTTCGGGCGAGCGGTCAGGTCGCGTGCTGGGGGCGGGGCGTGGACGGGCAGCTCGGCGACGGTGGGTTGCTCGACCGGGCCACGCCTGTCGCCGTGTCGGGAGTCACCGACGCTGTCGCGATCGCCGCGGCTGGCAAGCACGCATGTGCGGTTCACGCGAGCGGCACGGTCTCCTGCTGGGGGCGGAATACCGAGGGGCAACTCGGTCGGGGCAACGACATCTCGAGTCCGCTACCGGTCGAGGTCGATCAGTTGAGCGACGCCATCGACGTCGTCGCCGGGAACGGATTCTCCTGCGCCCTCTCCGCCGACGGAACCGTCTCCTGTTGGGGGGTGTTGCACACGAACCAGGGTGGGTATCTCGGGCCCTCCCCGGTGGCGATCGGGTCGATTACGGACGCCGTCGCGCTCAGCGCCGGCGATCTGCATGCGTGCGCACTCCGCGCGAGCGGAGAGGTGCTCTGCTGGGGGAGCGGCACGAATGGCCAGCTCGGCGACGGTGGGACGGCAGATGCGTCGGTGCCGGTGCAAGTCGCAGCTCTGAGCGACGCTGTCGCGGTCGCCGCGGGCCACAGACACAGCTGCGCTCTGCGCGCGAACGGAGAGAGGCTCTGCTGGGGCTCGGGGCTGAGCGGTGAGGTCGGTAATGGCTGGTTCGGCAATGGCCTCAACGACTGGGGGGGGAGTCCTGGCTACCTGGGAGTCGCCCTCCCATTGGCGAACGTGGTCGGCCTCGACGACGCGACCGCCCTGTCGGCGGGGGAGAACCACACTTGCGCGTTGCGCGCGACGGGGGAGGTCGTCTGCTGGGGCTATGGCGGAGTGGGCACGCTGGGCAACGGCACGACGGCGAACAGCGACGTCCCCGTGGTCGTCACCGGGCTCGATGACGCTGTTGCCGTCTCCAGCGGGAGTGCGCACACCTGTGCTGCCCGGGCCAATGGCCAGGCCATCTGTTGGGGCACCTCCTGGTACGGGCGCTTGGGCGACGGAAACGGTGCAGCCACGAGCGTCACGGTTCCGACCCCTGTGCTCGGCCTCACGGACGTCGTGGGGATATCCTCGGGGGGGCGGCATAGCTGTGCGACACGTGAGCCCGGCACCGTGGCCTGTTGGGGATATGGCCTGAACGGTGAGATGGGCGACGGCACGACCGAGCAGATCAACTCCACGTTCAAGACCACCTCCGATCTCGACGACGTGCTCGAGGTCGCAGCGGGCGAGGCGCACAGCTGCGCGCGCCGCGTGACCGGTGAGCTCGCGTGTTGGGGCAAAGCCAACCTCGGGCAGATGGGCAACGGCCAGTCGACTGGCTTCGACGGAAACTTCCCCGCGCCGGTGCCGGTGCTGAGCATCGCCGACGCGACCGGGATCTCGGTCGGCGCGAACCACAGCTGCGCGCTGCACGCGACCGGGGGGGCCTCGTGCTGGGGCGACGGAGAGATCGGACAGCTCGGCAACGGGGCGACCGACACATCCAACGTGCCGGTGGCAGTCGAGAACCTCACGGACGCCATCGGGGTCTCGGCGGGGAAGCAGTTCAGCTGCGCCGTGCGGCAGTCAGGCGGTGTGTCGTGCTGGGGCGTTGGCTCGGTAGGGAAGCTCGGCGACGGCGGAGCCGGCATCACGAGCTTGCCCATCGCGGTCGCCAACGTCGCCGACGCAGTCGCGGTGTCGGCCGGCGGAGGCCACGCGTGTGCACTCCGCGCGACCGGCCAGGTCGCGTGTTGGGGCAGCAACCAATACGGCCAAATCGGTGCCGGTCCTCAGTTCGTACCGAACTGGAAGGTGCCGCAGCCCGTACTCTGGCCCTGAGAGGCGCGCCTCGGCGAGGGAGCAGGTCGGACACCCAGAGTGAACCGACGGCTACTGGGCCTTGCCGTACTTCGCGAGAACCTCGGCGTAGGTCTGCGCCGAGGCGGGCCGCAGCGCGGCGATGCCGATCTCCTTGCAGATCGCCTCGCCGTCGGCCTTGCAGAGCGCCTCGAGCCCGTTCGCGAGGGCCTTCTTCTCCGCGGCAGGCGCCGAGGGGAAGGCCACCACCACCATCGGCGGCAGCTTCGCGCTCTTCCACACCGAGCGCAGCTCCTTGCCGCCCTCGATGTGCGCGAGCTCGGCGAGCTGAGCGTCGTCGATGAGCGCGCAGACCGCCTCGCCCGACTGCACCATCTTGATGCCCTGCAGCGCGCGCTTCGTGGCGACGAGCTCGAAGTCGGCGAGCTTGAAGGCTCCGCCGGCCACCACCCGCTCGACGAAGCGCGCATCCTCGGCGTGGTTGGTCGCCAGCTTCTTGCCGCGGCAAGCACCGAGGTCGGCGGCGGACTTGCTCACCAGGTGGTACTCGCGCCCGCCCGGCTGGGTGATCTCGGCCTGACCGAGGATCTCGAGCTTGTGCGTCGCGTGGAAGGGCAGCATGGCGCGCAGGCTGAGGATCGCGAAGGCAGGCTTCTCCGCCCGGATGTACCCCTCGGCGGCGGAGGTCGAGCTGATGAACGCGCCCTTGGCGGAGTCCCAGCCGAGCTTCTTGGCCGCGAAGCCGAGGAACTTGTCGAGCAAGGGCTGCGCCTGGGCGGCCGAGCCCACGCCGTGCTCCTTCACCACGAGCACCTTCACCGGCTCGGCGGCCGCGGCCTCGGTCGCGCAGGCGAAGCCGAAGGAGGAGAGCAGGAGGCCCAGGACGAGGCGTCGGGTCGGCATGTGCAAGTATGATCCTTGGCGACGCGACCCACCACGGAGGCTGGCGGGACGCAGCGCGCGGGCTTCAGGCTTTCGTCGCCGAGCGATGCGCCCCTCGGTGGGGAGCTTCGCTCGAGAGGGCGTCACTCGGTGGCGCCGGTGAGCCCGCCGCGGACCTGGTAGCTCGGAGACTGAGCCTTGTGCTGGAGCGGCGAGCTCTGACCGAGCGTGAAGACGAGCCGATGGCTGGGGCTATTCATCACCGTGCCGGCGTTCACGAGATCCGAGCCAGGTGCGCCCTCGACCGGCTCCACCGTGCCGCCACCCGCGCCGCCGCCGGAGCTCGAGCTCGTCGTCGAGCTCGTCGAGCTCGTCGTGTCTCCGCCACCGCCCGAGCTCGAGCTCGTGGTCGTGCCGGAGGAGCTGGACGTGGCGCCGGTGGGCGAGCCTTCGTCGTCGGCGCAGGCGCTCGTTCCGAGCGCGGCCGTGAACACGAAGAGCGCAGCGAGCGCCAGGGAAGACGTACGTCGGTGAGGCGAGCGCATGGGTTCTGGAGCCTCGAGAGGCCCTAGCCCTCATCACACCGAAAAGCGCGTCGCGCGGCAAGCGCTTCGGCGAGCGGCGGGCGACGTTTTCGGGCTCCTCGACCGTCGCCGGCCACGGCGAGGCCCCGCGAGCAAGGCTCCGTACGCAGGGTCGAACCCACACGAGCCCACAGGTCGCAGCGCCTCGTGGGTGGAAGGTCGGTCTGGAGCAGCGTCGATCCATCTGGACGCGTCCGCTCGAGCTGCGCGCGTGCATCCTCGCTGGATTCTCCGAGGAAACCGCATGATCTCGCGCTGGCACATGCCGTGCTGAGTCGTCTGGCATGGGCGATCTCCTCGATCTTCAACGCACCGCGCTCCGTCTCGACGTCGGCATCGAAGACAAGCTCGACGTCCGATCCTTCAACGTGGACGATGGTCTGGCCGCGCTGTTCTCGGTCGACCTCGAGGTGACCTGCTCGAACCCGGCGGTCGACCTCGAGGAGCTCGTGGGCAGCCCCGCGGCCTTCCACATCGAGCTCGACCGCATGGCCTACCCAGACCTGCCGAAGCGCAGCTGGTCCGGCGTCGTGTCGGAGGCGCACCTCGTGCGCTCCGAGCCAGCCGGTGTGTCGACCTACCAGCTGACGATCTCGCCGCGCCTCTGGCTCGCGACGCGCCGCAGCAATTGCCGCGTCTTCCAGCAGCTCAGCGACCTCGACGTCGTGAAGCTCTTGCTGGGCGAGTGGGGCATCGACGCCGAGATCGATTGCACGGCCAACTACAAGACGCGCAAGTACCGCGTGCAGTACCAGGAGACCGACTTCGCCTTCCTGAGCCGCCTGCTCGAGGCCTCGGGCATCACGCTCTTCTTCCGTGACGAGGAGGGTGAGAGCAAGCTCGTGCTCAGCGACGCGCCCGAGCGACGCGCCGAGCGCAAGCAGCCGCTCGATCACGTCGACAGCCCCGTCGCCGGCACTCGCTGGGCGACGCAGCTGCGCGCCTCGCGCGTGCTCACCTCCGGCAAGATCAGCGTCGCGGATCACGACCATCGCATGCCGAACCAGCCGCTCGTCGCCGAGACGACGGCCAGCCAGCACCCGGTCGAGTCCCGCCTCGAGAGCTACGCCTACGCACCCGGCGCCTTCCGCTTCGGCGGCGACGGACCGAAGGACACCCCCAACGCCGACGATCGCGGCCGCACGCGCACCGATCCGCGCGAAGGGCAGCGCATCACCGAGCAGCTCGGCTCGGCGGCGCTCGCGCGCTCGCGTCGCTTCGTCTTCGAGTCGAACGCCATCGACCTCGCGCCCGGCCTGGGCGTCACGGTCTCGCAGCACGCCGCCACCGAGCGCGCGGGCAAGCTGCTCGTCACGCGCGTCGTGGTGAGCGGCACGCACGACGAGCCCGCGCAGATCACCGTGCACGCGACCAACGCCGATCGCCCCTACCGCCCCGACGCGGTCACGCCGATGCCGCAGATCCAGGGCGTGGAGTCGGCCGTCGTCGTCGGCCCCGCGGGCGAGACGATCCACTGCGACGAGTTCGGCCGCGTGCGTGTGCAGTTCCACTGGGACCGCTACGGCAAGATGGACGAGTTCAGCTCCTGCTGGGTGCCGGTGAGCCAGGCCTGGGCCGGCGAGGGACTCGGCGCGCTGAACATTCCGCGTGTCGGCCAGGAGGTCGTCGTGAGCTTCCTCGGCGGCAACCCCGAGGAGCCGGTCATCGTCGGCCGCATCTTCACCAACCTGCTCAGGCCGCCGCTGCCGCTGCCGGCGAACAAGACGCAGAACGGCTTCCGCAGCGCCTCGGTGCCGAAGACGGGCGGCTACAACGAGCTCATGTTCGAGGACAAGGCCGGCTCGGAGGAGATCCGCATCCGCGCCGAGAAGGACTGGAACACGCGCGTCAACAACGACACGAGCCTCTCGGTCGGCCGCGACCGCAAGATGCGCATCGATCGCGACGACCGCGAGCACGTGCAGGGCTCGCAGCGCAACAGCGTGGTCGGGCGCATGATGTCGAGCGTGGGCGCCGACAAGCTCGCCAGCGTGGTCGGTGATCTGCTGTCGCTCACCGGCGGACAGCGCGTGATGCAGACGATCGGTGACTTCGTCTCGAGCGCGCTGAGCCACCGCATCGCGAGCGAAGCCGGCACGACGCTCACGGTCGGCGCCTCGATGATCCACATCGCGCCGGACTGCATCGTCATCCAGTCGCCCAAGATCCTCCTGAACCCCGGGGAGAAGGCCGCCGAGTCCGCGGCGCTCACCGGCACCGCCCCCGCACCCGCCGCGGAGTGAGCCAGTGAAGCTACAGCGCGCCACGCTGCTCGGGATCTCGGGCCTCGACGACATCACTTGTGACTTCAACGATCCGGTCACCGGCACGCCTCGCCGCGTGTCGGTGATCACCGGCCCTCCGGCCAGCGGGAAGACCCGCGTGCTCGAGGCGCTCTTCGCGGCGAAGGAGGTCATGGCCCCCTACGGCGCGCCCGTCTCTGGAGCGAGCTGGATCCGCTCCGACGCGGCCAAGGTGGAGCTCCTCTTCGAGCTCGACGCCGAGGAGCAGCGCTCGGGGGGGCTCGGCCCGACGGTCGAGGCCGAGGCCCTCTTCGACCCCGAGGCCTGCCAGTTCGACGCCGACGACGCGCTCGTGGTGCTGCTCGAGCGCTACGAGCACGGCGGCAAGCACGGCAAGTTCGACTACTTCCCCGCGAACCGCAGCATCCCTCCGATGAGCGTCGCGATGGGCTCCTCGGCGATCGAGCTGCAGCCTTGGCGCGTCTCGCCGTCGGCGCGCAAGTTCGGCTTCGTGCCTCGCTACCTCGCCAACCTCGCGAACGACGCCCAGGCCGCGGCGCGCTTCGCCCAGAAGCTCGCGGCGCTCACGAGCTCGATCCGCTACGAGCCGGGCGCAGGCGATCCGCTGGAGCACTTCGTCACGCACAGGAACGCGCGCGTCGGCACCGCGGAGCTCTCGACCTCCGAGGCGAACGCGGTGATCTTCGCCGCGAGCGCCACGCTCATCGGCTACGACCGCTCGATCGTCTTCATCGACCGCCCCGAGCTCGGCGTGCCCGAGAGCCGGATCGTCGCGTGGATCGAGCAGCTCGCCGCCACGCTCGGCGACGCGCAGCTCATCGTGGCGAGCGACAGCCCGGCGCTCGTCGCCGCGGCCTCCGGGGCGGTGACGCTCGGCGTCGCGAGCTGATCCCGCATCGGGAACGAACGGATCCCCACAGCATGGCCACCTACTACATGAACGAAGCCGCCTTCGACCTGCCGGACCTCGGCTTCGTCGATCGCACCGTGACCTACCTCGAGGCGAAGGCGCCGAGCGGCGCCGATCTCGTGCTCGTGGTGGAGCGCCAGCCCGTGCCTCGCGGCAAGTCGCTGCGCGATCTGGTCGTGGGGCACGTGGCCGACGCCCGCAAGCGCATGCGCGGCTACTCCGTCCTCTACGAGCGCGAGGCCGAGCTCGTGAGCGGGCCCGCCATCGATCTGGGCATCCGCTGGCGCGACGAGAACGGCATGATGTACTCGCGCCACACCCACCTCACGATCGGCTCCACCTGGCTCATCGTGGCGGGCGAGGTCCCGCTCGAGGAGCGAGAGGTCTGCGACGGATACGTCGACCACGTGCTCGGAACGCTCCGCCTCGCGGTGTGAGCGGCGACAGGAGATTGCCATGGCGAGCCTGAACCCCGCAGTCGTCGAGTGGCGCAACAACGCCAACGCCTGGTGGCCGAACCGCAAGAAGGCCTCCGATGGCACCTGGGGCGACAAAGCCCACCAGGCGCGCAAGAGCGACCACAACACGGGTGACGCGATCGACATCACCCACGATCCGGCGTCGGGAGCCCACGGCGACGAGATCGCCGCGCGCGCGATGAAGGATCCGCGCATCAAGTACATCATCTGGAACCACCGCATCTGGAGCCGCGACAGAGCCTCCGAGGGTTGGCGCGCCTACAAGGGCAAGAACCCGCACACCAAACACGTGCACCTCAGCTTCAAGCGAGGTGGCTCGTGCTCCAACTGTGCCTCGCCCAAGGGGGTGCCCGCGAAGCCCAAGCCCGCGGCGCGCGGCGACGTCTCACCCACCTCGAAGAAGAAGGCCGCGCCGAAGAAGGCCGCGCCGAAGAAGGCCGCGCCGAAGAAGGCCGCCTCGACCTCGGGCAACTGGATCCAGCGCCTGTTCTCCCGCCGCCCGCGCACCGTGGCGACGCGCGCCGCAGCGAAGAAGCAGCAGGCGGGCAAGAAGATCGTCCAGGGTGAGCACAGCGTCGTGCTCGGCAGCACGCAGCGCATGGCCGCCCACGTGAAGACGCCGCACACCGGCGGCGGCAAGATCGCCAAGGGCAGCCCCACGGTCTTCGTGGGCCCCAAGCAGCTCGCCTTCGCCCGCATCGCCGACCCGACCACCGACGGAGGCGCGGTCGTGAGCGGCAAGGAGACCGTGCTGATCGGCTGACCCGGCCCGCTCGGAGGACCCCATGGCAAGCCCCTCTCCCGCCTGCAAGAAAGCTCTCTCGGACGCGACGGCCCGCTGGCCGCGGCGCAACAAGGCCTCCGACGGCATCATGGGCGACGCGCGCCACCAGGCACGCAAGAGCGACCACAACCTGGGCAACGCCGTCGACATCACACACGACCCACGCTCGGGCTGCGACGGCAACGTGATCGCCGCGCTCGCGATCCGCGATCCGCGCATCACCTACGTCATCTTCAACCGGAAGATCTGGAGCGTCTCGCGCGCGCGTGAGGGCTGGCGCAAGTACACCGGCTCCAACCCGCACACGACGCACGTGCACATCAGCGTGCGCGCGAACGCCCGCAACGACGCGCGCGCCTGGGCCTGGGCGGATCCGAACGCGAGCCCGGTGATCACACCGGCACCGACGCCCTCGTCGTCCGAGGCCGGCGGCGCACCCGCGGCTCGACCGCACGACTCCGCCGCCTACCCGAACGTCGTGCTCAAGCGAGGCTCACGCGGCCCGCTCGTGCGCCGCGTGCAGGAGCGGCTACGCGCGCAGGGCTGGAACGTCGACGTCGACGGCGTCTTCGGGCCGGACACCGACGGCTTCGTGAAACGCTTCCAGCGCAGGCACGGTCTGCTCGACGACGGCGTCGTCGGGCGCAAGACCTGGAACGCCCTCTTCTGAGCCGCTGGCGGAGGCGGCGGGCGCGCGCCGTCGCGCCGCCGCGCGCGTGCAGGAGAGGTGCGCGCCGCCGCGCGCCTTCAGGGCAGGGTCAGGGCAGGCAGCAGAAGGTCGTCGGTTCGGTGGGTGTGACCGTGCCGGAGGGCTGGCCGCCGCCCGCGACCGCGCTGCAACTCCCGCCGGCGGGGGGTGTCGTGACCGCCGCCTCCCAGCTCGCGATGGTCGGGTTGCCCGAGAGGTTGCCGCAGGCCCCGCTCTCGATCTCGGCCACCGGCGTGCCCCCGCAGACCGCGTCCGCGTAGAAGGAGACCGTCAGCTTGCAGGTGCCGCCCGTAGGGCTGTTGCAGTCGCAGCCGGTGCAGCTGCGGTCGTCCGCGTAGTCGCCGTAGAAGACGCGCTTCTGAGTGAAGAGCGACTCGCTCGGGCACGACCAGTCGCCTGCGCGCGCGATGCACACGCGGCTACCCCAGGGCGCCTTGGGCTTGAGCACGCAGCTCGAGCCGGCGCTGCAGCCCGTGAGCCCGGCCGTCGCCCGGCAGGCCTCGCCGCGTTCGGCCCAGGTGGGCGAAGCGCCCGAGGGCTGGCCGCCGCCGGAGGCGCAGGATCCGCCCGAGACGGTGGCGGTACCCACCCGCACGGACTGGTTGCAGGCCACGCCGGAGCAGCTCTGGCCGCCGGGGAAGGTTTCGTTGGTATGGCAAATACCGTCCCAGTTCGGCGGCATGGTCGTCTCGTCGATACGCGATGCCGCGCCGCAGTTGGAGACGTTCAGGACCTGCGCGCCTTGGAGGCCGGCTTCACCCGCGTTGAAGTCTTGCGTGATGAAGCAGTCGCGGTCCTGCGGTGCGCCGCAGGTGCAGGGCGAGCAGCTCGCGGCGGTGTTCTGCAGAGCGGCGTTGCCCTCGTACACGGCGTTGCCGGTGGTGCCGGCCGGGCAGGCGGGGTTGATGCCGGCGTCGCCGCGGAAGAGCGCCACGTAGCCGAGGTTGTTCCAGCCCACGGGGAAGCTCGGCGCGCACTCGAGGTCGGCGTCGCAGTCGGGGTCGGCGCAGTCGGCGAGCGCGTCGCCGTCTTCGTCGCCGGGCGCGAAGCAGTCCTCGACCGGGGGGGCGCCGCCGCTTCCACCCTCGCCGCCTGCGCCGCCTCCGCCCACGCTGCTCGTGGTGGTCGTGGTGGTTCCCGGCCCGCTGCCACCCGTGGGCTCGGGCTCGTCGAAGCTGTAGTCGGGGAAGAGGCAGGCCGAGGAGCCCGCGGCGAGCGCGAGGATCGAGACCGTGCCCAGAAGCCAGCGCATGTAGCGTAGGAGCGTACCACGCGCGTTCCCGTTTCTCTAAGCTCGCGCCGCCGTGCTGCCCACGCTCGTCGTCTTCGCGCTCACCTACGTGCTCATCGCGGGCAGGCGCCTCTCGGTCTTGCCCATCGGGCGCCCCGCTGGCGCGCTGCTCGGCGCCGTCGGCATGGTGCTCATCGGGGTCGTCGATCCAGAGCACGGCCTCGCGCCACGCGAGGCCTTCGCGGCCATCGACGCGCACACGATCGGGCTCTTGTTCGGCATGATGGTGATGGCCGCCGGCGTCGCAGACGCCGGGCTCTTCGAGCGCGCGGCGCGCCTCGTGGAGGCCCGCCGGCCGAGCCCGGGCGCGCTGCTCTGGCTGGTCACGATCGCGAGCGGCCTCGCATCGGCGCTCCTGCTCAACGACTCGGTCTGCCTGCTCTTCGCGCCGCTCGTCGATCGCCTCGCGCGCTCGCTCCGGCTCCCGCGCGTCCCCTACCTGCTGGCGCTCGCGATGGGCGCCAACGCAGGGAGCGCGCTCACGCTCGCGGGCAACCCACAGAACATGCTGGTCGCGCAGCTCTCGGGGCTCTCCTACCGGAGCTACCTCGTGTCGGCGGGGCCGGCCGCGCTCGTGGGGCTCGTCGTCACGGCCGCGGTGCTGCACGCGCTCGTGCGCCGCGAGCTCCCTCTCGCGCTCCCGCCGAGCGCGTCCCCCGAGGCCGCGAGCCCCGAGGCCGCCGCACCCGCCGCGGTGGTCCCTTGGACCGAGCGCAAACCCACGCTCGCCCCGCTCGTGGTGCTCGCCGCCGTCAGCGTCGCCTTCGTGGCCGGCGCCGACCTCGCGTGGGCCGCGATCGCCGGCGCCGCGGTCGTCATCACCTGGCGCAGGCGCGACGCGACGCCGCTCTTCGCCGACGTCTCGTGGACCGTGCTGATCTTCTTCGCGGCCCTGTTCATCGTCGTCGCCGGCCTCCAGAAGGCCGGCGCGCCCGCGCTGCTCTTCGAGCCCGTGCTCTCGGCGATGCCTCGCGAGGGGCTGCCCGCCGTGCTCGCGCTCTCGGGGGCGCTGCTCGTGGGCTGCCAGATCATCAGCAACGTGCCGTTCATCCTCCTGGTCGAGCCGCTCGTGCACGCGATGCCCGACCCACTCTTGGCGTGGAAGGTCGTGGCGCTCGTCTCCACGCTCGCGGGCAACCTCACGCTGCTCGGCTCGGTCGCGAACATCATCGTCATCGAGACCGTCGGCGCCGAGCAGGAGGTGGGCTTCCGCCGCTACCTGCGGATCGGCGCGCCGGTGACGCTGGCGTCGCTCGTCGCCTCGCTCGCGATCTTGTGGTTGATGCATTGACGCTCGGCTGCGATGGTCTGGTGATTCCCGCCGCTCCCGACCGAGGGGAGCCCGCCATGAGCGCCAAACGCGTGAACCTCATCGAGAGAGACGAGCGCGCTCGAGTGACGAGCCTGCTCGACGGCTACGCGACCCGCTGGAGCCTCGACCTGGTGGGGCGCGCGATCCGCAACGGCGAGTGCCCACCCGATCTCGCCTTCGATCGTTTCCTCCACCCCGATCACCGCGCCGTCTCCCAGCAGCACTGGACGCCGGTGCTCGTCGCGATGCGCGCGGCGGCGTGGTTCGAGCAGCACGGCGCGCGCACCGTGATCGACATCGGCTCCGGCGCCGGGAAGTTCTGCGTGGTCGCAGGGCTCGCGAGCGCCTGCCAGTACCTCGGCCTCGAGCAGCGCCCAGGCCTCGTCGCAGCGGCGCGTGAGCTCGCCGCGGGCTTCGGCGTGTCGGGGCGCGTGCGCTTCGTCGAAGGGAGGCTCGCCGAGTCGCAGCACCTCCACGCCGACGCGTACTATCTCTACAACCCCTTCGGCGAGAACCTCTTCGGACCGGACGACTTCATCGACCAGGAGGTCGAGCTGAGCAAGGAGCGCCACGCGCGCGACGTCGAGGCGACCCAGCGGCTCCTCAGGCGCGCGCCCTCCGGGACCCTCGTCGTCACCTACAACGGCCTGGGGGGCCCGCTGCCTTTCGGCTACGTCGAGCTCGCCTGCGACCGTGAGACGCGCAACGAGCTCCGGCTCTGGCGCAAGCGCGAGCCGCCCGCGGCCTGAGCGCCGGCTCCGAGGCGGGCGTGGGCCTCAGAGCTTGGCGGTGTTCTCCAGCCCTGCGCGCTTCGCGGCGGCGATCACCGCGTCGCTGACGCCACGGTGCACCGTCGGGTGGAAGGGGCTCGGCACGAGGTGCCCCATCTGGGCGCAGTCGGCGATGGCCTCGGAGGCCGCGAGCAGCATCTCGGTCGTGATCGAGCGCGAGCGCACCTCGAGCGCGCCGCGGAAGATGCCAGGGTAGGCGAGCGCATTGTTGATGCTGCGACCATCGCCGGCGAAGGCCGCGCCGGCGGCCATCGCCGCGGGCGGCTCGATCTCCGGGTCGGGGTTCGAGAGCGCGAAGATGATCTGCCCCTTCCTCACCATGGCGGGCGTGATGAGCCCGGGCCGGCCCGTGGTGGCGACCACGATGTCGCACTCGCGCATCACCCGCTCGAGGTCGCCGGCCACCGCGCCCATGCCGCACATGCGCGCGACGGCGTCGGCGCTCACGTCGGCGACCATCACCTCGCGCACGCCCCAGGACAGCGCGAGTCTCGCGATTGCGCTGCCCGCGGCGCCGAGCCCGATCTGCCCGAGGCGCGCCGTGCGTGGGTCGAGGCCCGTGGCGCGGCAGGCGTTGAGCAGCGCGGAGAGCGCGACGGTGGCGGTGCCGTGCTGGTCGTCGTGCATGACGGGCTTGTCGAGGCGGCGATCGAGCTCCGCCTCGATCGCGAAGCACTCCGGGATGCGGATGTCCTCGAGGTGGATGCCTCCGAAGGAGCGCGACACGGCCACGACGGTGTCGACGAAGCGCTCGGCACCCAGCTCGTCGAGCAAGATCGGGGTCGCCGAGAGCTCTGCGAAGCGGTCGTAGAGCATCGCCTTGCCCTCCATCACCGGCAGGCTCGCGAGGGGGCCGATGTTGCCGAGGCCGAGCACACGCGAGCCGTTCGTGAAGATGCCCACCGAGCGCGCGAGCCCCGTGAGCTCCCAGGCGCGCTCGGGCTCGCCTGCTATCGCCATCGACACACGCGCGACGCCTGGCGTGTACACGTAGCGGAGGTCGCTCACCTGCTCGACGCGCACGCGGCTCTTCATCGCGATCTTGCCGCCGCGGTGGCACTCGAAGACCCGGTCGAAGACCTCGAGCAGCTCCACACCCTCGACCGCGCGCACCGCCTCGAGCACGCGCGCCGTGTGGGGCTCGTCGCTGCACTCGAGCGTGATGTCGCGCGTCGTGTCGCGCTCGCCGACGTGCACCGTGGAGATCTCTCCGAGCAGCGCGCTCTCGTCGGCCACGGCGGCGGCGAAGCGGGCCATCTGCCCGGGGCGGTGCGCCATCTTCACGCGCGCGACGATGTCGAAGCTGTACTTGCGCATGTGCGTTCCTAGCACCCGCGGGGGAAGCTACGGAAGCGCAGCCGTTGCGCGCCGAACGCGCTCGGCCAGCGCGACTCAGATCCACTCGAGCTGCACGGCCGACCACGAGAGGCCCGAGCCGACGACCACGCAAGCGACGACGTCGCCGCTCTGGAAGTCGCTCCAGCGCTGCGAGAGCACCACGGGCGCGCCGGCGGCCGCCTGGTTCCCGTAGCGATCGATGTTGAAGTAGTGCCTGCCCTCGGCGATCTCGCAGCGCTTCACGACGGCCTCGAGCATCGTGAGGTTCGCCTGGTGACCGACGTAGATCATGCGGTGGCGCTGCTCGTCGCCGAGCCGCGCTTGGATCTCGCGCGTGAGCTCGGTCATGCGCTTGATGGCGAACTTCTGCACCGCCGCGCCGTTCTGGTAGAAGTGCCCCACGCGCGGGATCACCACCTCGTCGGCGCCGCTCGGGGCACCACCGAAGGTCGACCACGTCGCCCGCACGCGGGCAGGGATCCTCGTCGAGACGACGGCCGCGGCGGTGGCGTCGCCGAAGAGGATCGCGCTCGAACGATCCGAGAAATCGGTGATGCGCGTCGTGTTCTCGGGCTGCACGAGCAGCACGTACTCGGGCAGGGCGCTCGCCATCGCGTTCGCGAAATGGAGCTGCGATCCGAAGGTCGAGCAGGCGCTCGAGAGGTCGAAGCAAGGCACCTCGATGCCGAGCGCCTTCGCCACGCTCGAGGCCTCGGCGGGGATGCAGGTGTCGGGCGAGCAGCCGCCGGCGATGACCATGCCGATGTCGGAGGGCTGGAGCCCGGCGCGCTCGAGCGCCACGAGCGCGGCGCGTCTGCCGGTCTCGCCGTTCGTGTAGAGGCGAGCCTCCTGCGCGGCGCGCAGATCGCGGTTCTTCGTCTCTCGGATGTAGTCGAGCGGCAGCACGGTGCGCCGGCTGAGGATGCCGACCCGGGAGGTGATCCAGTCCTCGGTGGTGCCGATGTCGAGAGACTCCAGGAAGCGGTTGTCGATCTCGTTCTCGGGGTGGAAGTGACCGAGGCCGTGCACGTAGATCATCGAGCGGGGTCCTACTACGTCACCCAGGGATCGAAAACCCATGGTCCGATGACGCGGAGCGGCACCGACACGGGAACGCGCGTTCACGCGGCTCGATCGCTGGTGTAGACGCGAGGCGTGGCGAAGCTCGAGATCGAAGGCCTCGGCAGGACGCATCCCGGAGCGAAGCGCGCCACGCTCGTGAGCATCGATCTGCGGGTGGAGGCGGGCGAGGTCCTCGTGCTCGTCGGCCCCTCCGGCTGCGGCAAGTCGACGCTCCTGCGCCTCATCGCGGGCCTCGACGACCCCGACGGAGGCTCGTTGCGCCTCGACGGGCGCGAGCTCTCCGGCGTGCCTCCACAGGAGCGCGACGTCGCGATGGTCTTCCAGGGCTACGCGCTCTACCCGCACATGAGCGTGCGCGAGAACATCGGCTTCCCGCTGCGCATGCGCGGCGTCGGCGCGGCCGAGCGAGCCGCGAAGGTCGAGGAAGCGGCGGAGCTGCTCGGGCTCGGCAAGCTGCTCGATCGCAAGCCCACCGAGCTGTCGGGTGGTGAGCGGCAGCGCGTCGCGATGGGGCGCGCGATCGTGCGCCGCCCGAAGATCTTCCTCTTCGACGAGCCGCTCTCGAACCTCGACGCTGCGCTCCGCACGCAGCTGCGCGTGGAGATCGCCTCGATGCTGAGGCGCCTCGACGCGACCGCGCTCTACGTCACGCACGACCAGATCGAGGCGATGACCGTGGGCGATCGCATCGCGGTGATGCGCGACGGGCGCATCGAGCAGCTCGGCACGCCACGCGAGGTCTACGAGGCGCCTGCTACGAGCTTCGTCGCAGGCTTTCTCGGTACGCCGCCGATCGATCAGCTCGAGGTCGAGGTGAAGCGCGGACACGCGCTCGTCGCAGGGCTCGAGCTGCCACTGCCTCGTGGGCTCTCGGTGGCCGGGCGCGCGGTGCTCGCCTTTCGCCCCAACGACGTGAAGGTGGGCGCGAGCGACGAAGCGGCGCCCGAGGGCTGGCTGTCGTGGGTGGTCGCGGTCGAAGCGACCGAGCCGCTCGGCGCCGAGACGATCGTGCACTTCTCGGTCGAGGGCCGCGCGATGCGCGCCGTCGTGCCCGGCTTCTTCGACGCCTCGCTCTCCGAGACCGTGCGCGTCACGGTCGACCCCGAGAAGCTCCACTGGTTCGACGCGGCGACGGGGCGCCGCCTCGTCGCGGCGGCTTCCACACGGCAGGCCGACGCCGAGGGCGCTCCGTGACCCGTCGCGCTTCGACGCGGGCGTTGCTCCGGCGACGCGGCTGGCTCGGCGCGCTGGGCTCGCTCTCGCTCGGCGCGCTCGCGGGCGGACCGGTGGCCTCGTCGCTGCTCGGCTGCTCGGCGCTCTCGAGCGCGCTGCCAGCCTTGTGGTTCAGCTACGGCGGCAAGAACCGCGAGGCCCTGCTCGCGCTGGTGAAGGCCTTCGGCGAGGAGCAGCCCGAGCACCGCCTGCGCGCGGTCTACCAGGGCGACTACTTCGAGCTGCTCGCCAAGCTGCGTACGGCGATGCACGCCGGCGCCGTGCCCGCGGTCACGCACGTCATCGCGGAGGTCATGCCCTACCTCGCTGAGGCGGGCGTGCTCGAGCCGCTCGACGAGCTCGAGGGCCTCTCGGGCGATCTCGAGCTCGTGCCCGAGCTCGCCCAAGAGGGCGCGTTCACGCCGAAGCCCGGGCGGCGGCTCTATGGTTTGCCCTTCAACCGTTCGACGCCCATCGCCTACCTCAACGGCGCGGTGCTCGACGAGCTCGGACTCGCGCCACCGACGACCTGGGAGGAGCTCGAGCGCTTCGCTGCGCTCGCGACGAAGGGCGAGGGCAGCGACCGACGCTTCGGCTTCGCCTGCCCGATCGACTGGTGGTTCTGGGTCGCGCTCGTGGGGCAGGCCGGCGGCGAGCTCGTCGATGCCGAGGGGCGCTACGTGCTCGGCGCCGAGGCGGGCGAGCGCGCGCTCGCGCTGTGGCAGCGGCTCGTGCACGAACAGGGCGTGATGCGGCCGCCACCCGGGCGCGACTACAACGCCTGGCAGGTCACGAACCTCGACTTTCTCGCCGGGCGCGCGGCGATGATCTGGACCAGCACGGCCTTCCTCCGCTACCTCGAAGAGAACGCGAAGTTCCGCGTCGTCGCGGCGCCGCTCCCACGCGACGTGCGCCACGCGGTGCCGACCGGAGGCACGATGTTCGTCGTGCCGCGCGCGGCGACGAGCGAGGAGAAGCGACACGCCGCGGCCTTCTTGCGCTTCATGGTGCTCCCCGAGCGCGCCAACGAGTTCGCGACGAAGACCGGCTACATCCCCGTCTCGCGGGCGGGCATCGCCGAGCTCGAGCGGAGCGGCTGGTACGCGAGCCACGCGAACGACGCCGTCGCGCGCGACCAGCTCCGCCACGTGCGCCCCTGGCCCTGGTCGCCGGAGCTGTTCCGGGTGCAACGCGAGGTCGTGCAGCCGAGGCTCGAGGAGGCCGTGCTCGAGCGGCGCCCTCCGCGCGAGGTGCTCGCTTCGGCGAGGCACGCGATCGAGGAGGGCATGTGAAGCCACGCAGGCCGCTCGACCCCTACCTCTTGCTCCTGCCGAGCTTGGCCGTGCTCCTGGCCTTCGTGATCGCGCCGCTCTTCTTCGCGGCGAAGACCAGCCTCTACCGCTGGGATCTGCTCACCGAGGCGCGCTTCGTCGGCCTCGGCAACTACGCGTCGCTCGCGTCGTCGGGTCAGCTCGGCGAGCTCGTCGGGCGCACCTTCGGCTTCGGCGCGATCGTCGTCGTCTTCGGCACCACGCTCGGCCTCGCGCTCGCGCTCGCGCTCGACAGGCCGGGCAGGCTCTACGCCTTCTTCCGCGGCGCGATCTTCAGCGCCTACGTGGTCTCCTGGGTGGCCGTCGCGCTCCTCTGGATGTGGATCCTCGACGCCGACAGCGGTCTCGTCACGGTGGTCGCGCGCGCGCTCGGCCTGCCGACCTTGAGCTGGCTCGGGGATCCTCGCAGCGCGCTCGTCACGATCGCGCTCGTCACGGTGTGGAAGATCACCGGCTACGCGATGGTCGTCTTCTTGGCCGGTTTGCAGGCGATCCCGCCTTCGCTCCACGAGGCCGCCGCGCTCGACGGCGCCGGCGCCTGGCGCAGGTTCCTCCACATCACCTGGCCTTCGCTCAAGCCGACCACCGCCTTCGTGGCGACCACGAGCCTCATCGCGAGCTTCCAGGCCTTCGACGTCATCCGCGTGATGACCCAAGGCGGCCCGGTGCGCAGCACGACGCTCTTCGTCTACGCCATCTACGAGGAGGTGTTCGTCAACCTACGCGTCGGCAAGGCGAGCGCGCTCACGGTGGTGTTCTTCGTGCTCTTGCTCGGCCTCACGGGCCTGCAGCTCTGGGCCTTCCGTACGCAGCGCGCCTCGCGGCCGCGTGAGGAGGAGCCGGCATGAGCGAGCGTCGATCGAGCTTCGATGGGGCGGTCTTCGCGCGAGGCTCGGTGCTGGGCCTCGTCGCGGCGCTGTGGATCGTGCCCTACCTCTGGATGACGATCACCTCGCTGAAGACACTCGACGAGATCGTCCAGGCGCCTGCGTATCCGCTGCCGAGCCACCCGAACCTCGACGCCTACCGCGAGGTCTTCACGAGCTTGCCGGTCGGCCGTTACCTGCTCAATACGCTCGTGATGGCGGGCTCGATCGCCTGCCTGCAGATCCTGCTCGCCTTGCCCGCGGGCTACGCGCTCGCGAAGCTGCGCTTCGTGGGCAAGCGCGCGGCCTTCGGGCTCGTGCTGGCCTGCCTGCTCGTGCCGCCCCAGGTGACCTTCGTGCCCGTGTTCACGATGCTCGGCCCACTCGGCCTCGTGAACTCCATGGCCGCGCTCGTCGTGCCCTTCGCCGTGAGCGCCTTCGGCACCTTCCTCGTGCGGCAGGCGCTGCTCTCGGTGCCCGACGAGATCATCGAAGCCGCGCGCCTCGACGGCGCGAGCGAGCTACGCATCGTCTACGGCATCCTCGCGCCGATCCTGAGGCCCACGCTCGCGGCGGTCTTCCTCTTCAGCTTCGTCTACCACTACTCGGACTACTTCTGGCCGCTCGTCATGACGACCGACGACGAGGTGCGCACGCTGCCGCTCGCGATCGCGCTCTTGCGCGAGCAGGGCACGGGCGTGCGCTGGCCCGTCGTCATGGCGGGCAACGTCGTGCTGAGCGCGCCGGTACTCATCGTCTTCGCGCTGGCCCAGCGACACATCGTGCGTGCGGTCGCGGCGCGAGGCAGCTGAGCTCGCGCGCCGCCCGCGCCGCGCTCACTGGATCGCGAGGTCGATGTTGATGGGCGAGCCGCCGCGATCGACCGAGACGGTGAGGCTCTTCACGCTGCGCAGACGGCCGTAGGCCTCGACGGCCTTGTCGGGGTCGTTCATGTCGAAGCCGTTGATGCTCTTCAGCACGTCGCCGTTCTTCATGCCGATGGTGTTGAGCACCGAGTTGCTCCGGATGCCCGAGAGGCGCATGCCGTCCTTCGACTGGCGGGTGCGCAGAGAGCCCGCGAGCTGCGCGTAGTTCTTGATGATCTCGTCGACGGCGCTGCGCTCGACGACGTAGGAGTTCTCACCGACCTTGCGGATCTTGCTGTTGATCGACTCGGTGAGCGCGCTCGGCTTGGACTTGTCGGCGGCGGCTGGCGCCGCCTTGGGCTTCGCGGGGGCCTTCGCGCCGGCGCCCATGTCGACGATGCAGCGCGAGCTGCCATCCATCATCCACACGCGCGGAACCGACTCGGCCTTCGGGGCATCGGGGAACCAGCCGATGTGGTGCACCTTCGAGGAGCCGACCTCGTCGCCCTTGCGACGGAGCTGGGCTTTGCCGTCGGAGCCCGTGAGCGAGGCGAAGGACCACTCCGGATCGTCGGCGGCGCTGATGAGGCTCGACTTCACGCCGGAGCAGGGGGGATCTTCGTAGGGATCCTGCGACGAGGGCGGGGGAGGTGGCTCGAGCTCGGCGACCGGCAGGTTCGAGCCGTCGAGCGGGCCCGTCACCGAGTCGAAGGCGTTGCGGGAGAGGATCGGATCGGCGCTGCGGTCTGCGCGGTTCTTCAACGAGCCGATGCGCGCGGCCGGGCGCGTGACCGCAGGAGGAGGCGCGTCGGTGCTGGCGAGCGAGCTCGCGAGGAGCTGCCCGATGCCGGCGGCCTGCAGCCACGCAGCCATGGCCACGAGGGCGCCCACGATGAGCACGTGGTAGCGCTTGAGCAGTGCGTCGAGACCCATGAACTCCCTGAGCTTGGCACGGCGGGCGCTCCGCGCGCCAGCCCACAGCGCGATGGTTTGCAGGTCTCGTGCCGCCCAGAAGTGCCCGCCTCTCGAGGCTCTCGCGGCGCGCGCGTGACAAACTGGCAAGCGAGCGGCCCAGCTCGCGGCTCGCGCGCCAAGCTGGCAGCGGAGCGACGCGCTCGGGGCCCGGCATGGCCCTGGGGCTCAGTTGAGCTCGCCGACGCTCGCACCAGACAGACTCAGCTGCTGTAGCGCGATCGTCTCGGTCACCAGACGGATGCGCTCCGTGACGTCGAGCTCGTCGAGCGCGCGCTGTCGATCCCGCCCGTCGACGAGCAGCTGCTGGGCGCAGTGATCGACGAGCTGACCTGGATCGCTCAGCTTCGGCAGGCGGAACTCGAAGGACTCGTCACGCTCGCGCACGAGCGCGACGAAGGCGGTCGCCGTGGCGACCAGCGCGGCGACGTCGTGGCTCGAGGGGCTCCCGCCCACCGACTCGAGCACCGTGGCGCGCGCGCGACGGTAGGGCGGCACGAAGGGCAGCTCCGCGAGCGCGACCCGCGCGCGGCCTCTCAGCACGATGTTGAAGCGCCCGCTCGGGAGCTCCACGTGATCGACGATCGTGCCCACCCCTGCGATCCCCGCGATCACCGGGTGCCCCTCGTCGTCGCGGGCGAGCGGCTCGAGGATCTGGACGACGGCGATGCTGCGATGGCCCGCGAGCGCGTCGCGCACCATCGCTCGGTAGCGAGGCTCGAAGACGTGCAGCGGCAGCAGCGCGCCGGGCATGAGCACCGCCTGAGGAAGCGGGAAGAGCGGGAGCGCGTCGAGCGCCGGCGCGAGCTCGGGCAGCGGTTTCGGCTTCGGCGCGTCCATGCCGGCGAGCATAGCAAGCGGTGCACGTCGCGCCGCTCGGGCGCTGCGGCAGGGCCGCGCTCAGCCACGCCGCTCGACGTCGCCGCCGAGCAAACCCAGCGCGAGCGCGCGATCGCGATCCGCGAAGCTCCCCGCGAGCGCGAGCGTCTCCACCGTGGCCTCCGCCTCGCGCTCACCTCGCGCCGAGAAGCAGCTGTGTCGCAGCGTGAGGTGGCAGAGCGCGCCTTCGGCCTCGAGGCCCTCGAGCAGCGTGCTCGCGATGGCCTCGCCGAGCGTCTCTTGCAGGGTGAGGCGGCGGCTCAGCACGTCGACGACCTGCGCGAGCGCACCCAGGCCGGCCGCGCGCTCTCGCGGCAGGTAGGCGATCGTCGCGCTCCCGAGGCTCGGCAACAGGTGGTGCGGGCACATCGTCGCGACGCGCAGCTTGCGCAGCACGACTGCGCCGTGAGCTCCGGGCCCGAGCAAGATCGTGCTCGCGCGCAGTGGCTCGAGCGGGTCGAGGCCTTCGCCCGCGAGCAGCTCGTCGATCCACGCGTCGGCCACGCGCTCGGGCGTGCCCTCGAGCTCGCCTTGCTCGCGGTGCCCGAGCGCGGCCAGCATCTCGGCGACGGCGCGCCGGAGCCGCTCGCGATCCGGCGGCGGACGAGCACTCCTGGAGCCTTCGCTCGGCGCACGCTCGGCCTCGGCCCGCTCAGCCACTGCCGTCTCAGCCACTGTTCTGCGGGCGGTGTTGGATCGACCAGAGCACCCTCATGCCGCGCGGCGGAGGCGAGGCCGGATCGATGCGCGTGCACTCGCCGCAGCGATCGGGGAAGAAGGCGTCGCTGTCGCAGTCGAGGCATACGCCAGCGGCCTCGATCGTCTTGGCGAGATCCTCGTGGAGGCGCGAGAGCACCTCGATCTTCGCGCGCAGCTGCTGCATGCGACCCTTCAGCGCGATCGTCGCTTCGCTGGCGGCCTCGGCGCCCGAGCTCGCGCGCCCCTTGGTCTCGAGCAGGTTGCGGATCTCGTCGAGCGAGAAGCCGGCTTCACGCATGTCGCTGACGAGCTGCAGGCGATCGAGCTGGGCGCGCTCGAACAGGCGATGACCGCCTTCGGTGCGCCCGACCGGCTGCAGGATGCCGGCCTCTTCGTAGAAGCGGACCGTGCGCAGCGTATTGCTCGTGAGCCGCGCCATCTCGCCGGTCGTGAACCAGCCGTTGCGCTTGGCGCGCTCGGCATCGATGGCCTCGGGCTCGGCGGCGCCCGCCTGCGCGGGGCGCGGGCCGCTGGGCGTGTCGCCGCGGTCTCCCGTTCCGTTGGGGGAGGTCTTGCGGTCGGCCTTCGCGCCCTTCTGCGCGGTATCCGCCGAACCACCGGTCTTGGAGCGAGGCGACTTCATGGGTACCCGGTGAACAGGTGTAGCACCCGGACCGCAGCGCTCTCAAGGCCGAGCGGGCTCAGGACCCAGACCCAGCTCAGGGTTTCTTGGTGACGCTGAGCTTCTTCTTCGCTTCCGCTTCGACCGCCGCAGCGAGGGCGTCGCGGTCGTAGCCGACGAGCACCTGGCCCGCGACGTCGAAGGTCGGCACCGAGGCGCTGGGGTTCAGCGACTTCAGCAAGACGAGGTCGGTCTCACTCGCGCCCACGTCGAGCTCGCGGAGCCGCCAGCCGTTCTTCTGCATCTGCAGCTTGGCTCGGTCGCATTGCGAGCATCGTTCGCGGCGATACATGACGACCTGGACGGACTTCATCGCGGCGTCGAGCCGCGCCTTCTCGGCCTCTTCTTGCGCGCTCGCCGCCAGCGGAGGGGGTGCCGTCTCGGTCGCGTCCGGCTGGGGCCGCCGCCGCGTCGGGGTCGGCTCTCCCGCCGAGGTCGGCTGCGCGGGAGGCTCCTCGGCGATCACGACCTCGGTCACGGCGGGTACCGGCGTGGCTTCGAGGCGCTGGATGCGCTCCCAGAGAAAGAGGCCCATTCCGCCCAGCAGCAGCGCACCGAGCACGACCACGAAGACCACGATGGGCCAGTCGGAGCTGGTCTTGGCTTCGACCACCTCTTCGCCACGGCGGCAAATGACGCAGCGATTGTCATCGCCGACCACCAGCCCGTGTATCCCGCAGCGTCGCGGCTCCATGATTGCCGTGGAGGCTACCGCGAATCACCTCCGCGGGCGAAATACGCGCAGCGGGGTGAGCGAGGTAGAGGGGTGACAAGCGGGGCGCGGTCCGTATGCTCCGACGTACAGTGGACATCGCGTCTTCGGCGGGAGAGGAGGACGTACCGTTCGGGCCCTATCGGCTGGAGCGGCGTCTCGCCGTGGGCGGCATGTCGGAGGTCTTCCTCGCGCACCCTCGCGAAGGCACGCTGCCCGCGTCTCGCGTGGTGCTCAAACGCCTCTTGCCCGAGCTCGTGGAAGACGAGGACGTGCGGCGCGCCTTCCTGCTCGAGGCCAAGCTGCACGCCGCGGCTCGTCACCCGAACGTGGTCGAGTTCTTCGAGTGCGGCTCCTATGCGGGCGAGCCCTACATCGCGATGGAGCACGTCGCGGGGCTCGACCTCTTCCGCCTCTTGCGCAGGCTCGAGATCGATCGCCGCCTGCCTGGCCCACCGGTCGCGTGTTTCATCGCGAGCGAGCTCTGCGCTGCGCTCGACTTCGTGCACGCGCTGCGCGACGAACGAGGCCTTCCTCTGGGCATCGTCCACCGCGACGTCTCACCGTCGAACATCCTGCTGTCGAGCAGGGGCCAGGTGAAGCTCGGGGATTTCGGCATCGCGCGCTTGGCGCGACCGTCCGGAGAGGTCGCGAGCTTCGCGCTCAAGGGCAAGCACCAATACCTCGCCCCGGAGCAGGTGGCCGGCGAGGCCTTCGACCACCGCGCCGATATCTTCGCGCTCGCGGTCGTGCTGAGCGAGATGCTGATCGGCGCGCCGCTCTTCCGAGGTGCCGGCCAGCTCGCCGTGCTCCTGGCGATCCGCGACGTGCGCATCGAGCCGCTGCGCGAGATCGCGCACCGCCTCCCGCCGGGGCTCTTCCACGTGCTCGAGCGCGCGCTCGCGAAGGACCCTCTCGCGCGCTACGCGACCAGCGCCGAGCTCGGGCGCGCGCTCCTGCCCTTCGTCCCGAACGATCGCACCGCCGTCCAAGCGGAGCTCGCCGCGCTGGTGGGCTACGCCTCCGACACCGTCTCCGCGGCGCGCAGGCTCGAGGGCGCGGTGCTCGAAGCTCGCGCGATCTCGCGCGACCCTGGCCGCGCGCGCTCCGGGGAGCACCCTGCGCAGGAGAGCCCAGCCGAGCCAGGCGTCGTGTCCGCCGCAGCGGTGCGCCTGCTCCACGAAGACGCGCCGGCGCCGAGCTCCCGCGCGCCGCAGTCGCTCGGCAGGCGGCGCACGGTGCCCGAGGCCAGCTCGAGCTGCCGGACGCGCAATACGCGCGGCGAGATCAAGGAGCTAAGCGTCCCCAAGCTCATCGAGCTGCTCGCGACGAACCAGGTCGAGGCCGAGCTCGAGGTCGACCTCGGCGACGGCTTCCAGCCGCTCCATCGCGTGCCCATGCTGGCGCGCTACCTGCGCGCGAACACCGCGACGACCTCGCGTCTGCAGGGCCCGGGTGTGCCCGACTACGCGGGCAGGATGCCCGCGCAGACGATCGCGGAGGCGCTCGTGTGGATCCTCCAGGGTCGAGAGACGGGCGCGCTCTTCGCCGAAGACGACCGCGTGCCGTCGACGCGCACCGAGCTGTACTTCGACGAGGGGCACCTCGTGCACGCGACCTCGAGTGAGCCGAGCACGCTGCTCGGTGAGCTGCTCGTCGCGCGCGGCGTGCTCGAGCGCGACGAGCTCGAGCTCGCCGTGCTCGTGATGCACAACTACAACGGTCGGCTCGGCGACACGCTCATCGCGCTGGGTCTGGTCGATCCGATCCAGGTCTTCCAGGCGATCCGCGCGCAAGGGCGCGACCGCGTGGCGGCCATCTTCGGCTGGAGGTCGGGCCAGCTCGCCTTCTATCGCGGCGTAGGTGCGCGCCAGCTCGAGTTCAGGCTGGAGCTCGACGTGCCTGCGCTGCTGCTCGCCGGGTGTGCAGCGCAGCGCGGAGAACACGCGGCGCTCGCCGAGCTCCAGCTCCGCGAGGCCGAGCGGGTCGAGGTCTGCCGGCCCGGTCCTGCGTGGGCGGGCGAGGTGAGCTGGCCCGGCGTCTTGGTGGCGCTCATCGACGCATGTGCGCGACCGAAGACGCTGCGGGAGCTCGCCGAGCAGCTCACGCGCGACGAGGCCGCGGGCAGCGACGCACCGGGTCGGGCGCGCTACGGCGGTCGCGAGCTGCTCGCGGGCGTCGACGCTGGCGTCGCCATGGGTGTGCTCGCCGTCGAGCGTTGAGGCGCGGAGCGCGCTGCCTTCGGCTCAAAAGACGCAGGGAAAGCCGTCCCAGCAGACGCCGTAGGCGGTCGTGCCCACGTAGACGGGTGTGCCGAGCGGCTCGCAGGTCTCGAAGATGCCGCAGTCGAGATCGCTCGTGCACCAGCTCATGCAGCAGGAGTCGAAGCCGTCGAAGACGCACTCGAGCGGCCCTGCGCACTGGGTGTTGTTCGCGCAGAGCGCGTAGGCCGTGCCCGACCCCGCGGGTGTGCACTCCGGGTCGCCGCTGGTCGTCGGCTCGCAGTGCATGTTGGCGCCACAGCCCGGGGCGGGGTTGAGCGGGTCGCAGTCGGTGGTGCCGCCCCCGGTGCTGGAGGAGCTCGTGGTGCTCGAGGAGCTCGTCGTGCTCGAAGCGCTCGAGGAGCTCGTGGCGCCGGTCGTCGTCGTCGAGCTGCTCGCGCTGCTGCTCGCGCCGGCGCCGCCCTGACCGGCCGAGGTGCTCGCGCCGCTGCTCGAGGTGCTGGTGCCGTTGCCGCTGCTCGATCCAGCGCCGCCCGAGCCCACGGTCACGTTCGTCGAACCGGAGGGGTCGGAGCCGCTGCCGCCGCTGCCGTCGACGATGCTCGTGCCCTCCGCGCAGGCGGTCGACAGCGCGACCAGGGTGGCGAGTCCGAGCGTGAAGCGGTGAGGAAAGGAAGCGATCACGGAAGCCATCGTAGCGCTGAATCGAGCTCGCTGATCCAGATGCACGATCGCGGCGACCCGCTGATCGCGCGCGCAGGCGAGCCTCGGCGCCGTCGTGGATCTCAGAACTGCCCGTAGACGAAGGGCACCGCTTCGCTGCTCGCGGCCTCGCGCAGCACGAGGGCGAGCAGGAAGAGGGCGACCGCCTGCGCGGGCGCGGGGGCGCGCACGAAGGCGTCGCGCACGACCTCGAACCAGCGCTTCGGCAGCCATTGCAGCACGAGCGCGCCGGCGATGACGGCCACGATGCCTCGAGTGAGGTTCGGCGTGAACGTCGAGAGCTGGAAGAGCTGCTGGTAGAGCAGCCAAGCCTTGTCGATCGGCGCGCGGATCAGCACGAAGGTCAGCGTCGTGAAGACGAAGCACGCGAGCACGGCGGCGAGCTGTCTCGGCCCCACGCCGGAGGTGCCCGAGTCGGTCGGGCGCTTGCCACGAGCGTCGAACCAGGCATGCGTGCCCGCGACCGCGAGGCCCTGGATGACGCCGAAGATCACGTAGCTCCAGGCCGCGCCATGCCAGATGCCGCAGACCACCATCGTGATCCAGACGTTGAGGTACTTGCGCCCCTTGCCGTGGCGGCTCCCGCCGAGCGGGATGTAGACGTAGTCGCGCAGCCAGGTCGACAGCGAGATGTGCCAGCGCCGCCAGAACTCGACGAGGTTCGTCGACTTGAAGGGCTGGTCGAAGTTGATCTTGAGGCGGTAGCCGAGCAGGAGCGCCGCGCCGATCGCGACGTCGCTGTAGCCCGAGAAGTCGCAGTAGATCTGGATCGCGTAGCCGAACATGCCGAAGGCGACCTCGAGCGAGGAGAAGCTCGTGGGCTCGGCGACGACGCGGTCGACCAGGTTGATCGCGAGGTAGTCGCTGATGACCACCTTCTTGAAGAGGCCCACGCTCACGAGGAACATCGCCTCACCCGCGACGGTCGCGTTGAGCGCGACCGGCTTCGCGAAGAGCGGGAGCAGATCCTTGCCGCGGATGATCGGCCCGGCGACCAGGTGCGGGAAGAAGGCGATGTAGGTGACGTAGTGGACGTAGTTGCGGCTCGCGGGGATCTCGCGCCGGTAGACGTCGACCACGTAGCTCAGGGACATGAACGTGAAGAAGCTGATGCCGATCGGCAGCGGCAGATGCAGGCGGATGTCGGGCAGGTTCGCGCCCGTCGCCCCGCCGAGCCAGAGCAGCTGCTCGGCCATGAAGTCCCAGTACTTGAACACCAGGAGCAGCCCCGTGTTCATCGCGATGGTGACGTAGAGCAGGCGCTTGCGTCGCCGCTCCTCGCTCGCCGCGTCGATGAGGATGCCGAGGTAGTAGTCGACCGTCGAGCCGATGAAGACGATCGGCACGAAGACCAGGTGGGGCGCGTTGGCGCGCAGCGCACCGTAGACGCCGAGCTCCGGGATCGCGCTCCAGAAGGCCGCCCCGAAGACGTCGAGCCCCGCGTAGAACACGTAGCTCATCACCGAGAGGAAGCCGAAGCGTGCCCGCGGCATGCGGGTGAGCGCCCAGCTCACGACGAAGACGACGGCGAAGAACTTCGCGAACGCGAGGGTGTTGAAGATCATGGGCCGGAGTGCGGAGGCCGTTCGCGCCGGCCCGAGCGCCGGACTACCAGAGCCGCAGCGCAGGCGACAGAAAACGGCGCCCCTCAGTGCAGTGCGTCGCCGCCTCGGTGCGCGAGCTCGACGAGGGCGCGCGTCAGCTGGTCGACGTCGATGGGCTTCGTGAGGTGCATCTGGAAGCCGGCCGCCAGCGACTCGGCGCGGTGGTGCGGGCCCGCGAGCGCGGTGAGCGCGAGGGCCTGCACGGGCGCGGCGCCGCGGGCGGCGTCCATCGCGCGCAGCTTCTGTAGGAGCGAGTAGCCGTCTTCGTCGGGCATCGCGATGTCGCAGACGAGCAGCTCGGGGCGGAACTCGCGCGCGACCTCGAGCGCCTCGTAGGCCGAGCCCGCCTCACGCACGGCCGCGCCGGTGTCACGGAGCGTCTGAGAGACGGCCTCGAGGATGCCGGGGTCGTCGTCGACACAGAGCACGCGCAGGGCGTCGAGCGGCTTGGGTGGGCTCGGTGCCCGCTCTGCCTCCTGCGCGGCCTCTCCCGGGGGCTTGGTCGCGCTCGCGCTCTTCGTGGGGGCGAGCGGCAAGAGCACGGAGAAGGTCGCGCCCTTGCCCTTGCCGGCGCTCTCGGCGCTGATCGTGCCTCCATGCGCCTCGACGATGTGCCGCGCGATCGCGAGGCCCAGCCCGAGCCCACCGTGCCTGCGCACCGTGGTGCCGTCTTCTTGGCTGAAGCGGTTGAACACGTGCGGCATGAAGCTCGGGTCGATGCCGATGCCCGTGTCGGAGATGCGGATGCGCGCTCGACCCTCGACGGCGTCGAGCGCGGCGCAGAGCTCGCCCTCCTCGGTGCTGACCTTGATCGCGTTGGAGAGCAGGTTCGCCACGACCTGCTGCAGGCGGGTCGGGTCGCCGGTCACGGGGCCCACACGCGCGTCGAGGTGGAGCAGGAGCTTGAGGTGCTTGCGCTCGATCATCGCGCTCACGCCCTCGAGCGCGGACTTGATCACCGAGGCGAGGTGGACCGTCCTGCGCTCGATGGGGAGCTTTCCCGTGACGATGCGCGAGACGTCGAGCAGATCGTCGATGAGCTGCACCTGCATGCGCGTGCCTCGTTCGATGGCCTCACCGGCGCGCTTCACGTCGGCGGGTGCGAGCTCACCGCGGCTCAGGCGCTGGGCCTGCATGAGCATCGTGGACAGCGGCGTGCGCAGCTCGTGCGACAGCACCATGAGAAACTCGTCTTTCGCGCGGTTCGCCCGCTCGGCGGCCTCGGTGGCCTGCTCGGCCTCGCTGAGGTGGCGCTTGAGCGCGTCGATGTCGACGAGCGAGATGGTCGCGCCGTCGATCCGGGCGTCGACCGTCTTGTAGGGGCGGATCTGCATGCGGTACCAGGTCCCGCTGCGGTCCTGGACCTCGGAGTCGTGCATCGAGTCGGTCTCGATGACGTGGGCGACGCGCTGATCGAGGTCGTCGACGCGGAGGTTGAAGCGCATGCCCGCGATGGGTCGGCCCACGTCGGACTGCAGGAGGTTGAGCACGCCGCGCGCCGTCGGGTTGAAGCGGCGGATCCGGCGCTGCGCGTCGAGGATGAGGATCGGCAGGTCGAAGGCCGACAGGAGGTTCGACAGATCGCTGTTCACCTCCGCAGCCTCGTGGTTGCGGTTCTGGAGCTCGTCGTTGACCGCGATGAGCTCCTCGTTCACCGAGGAGAGCTCCTCTCTGGCGACCGCGAGCTGCTCGCTCAGGCTCCGTAGCTCGGCGTTCGCGCTCTCGATCTGCGCACCCGTGGAGTCGGCGCGCCGGTAGAAGCTGGAGCCCTCTTCGAGCGGCGAGAACAGCGCGCCGTGCCGCGAGGCGCTCTCTCCCGGCCCGAGCAGGAGGCGCCCTCCGGGGCGGAGGGCGCGGTGGAAGCCCTGCAGCACCTTGCGCTGGAGCGGCGCGCCGAGCTCGCTCAGCACGTCGCGGCAGCTGAGCAGATCGATCCTCGAGAGCGGCGGGTCGCTCGCGAGGTCGTGGTGCACGAAGACGCAGAGGTCGCGCACGCTCTTGTTGATGCGCAGCCCCGAGTCGTACTTGGTGAAGAACTGGCTGCGGCGCTCGGCGCTCAGGCCGATCATGCGCTGCTCGCCGTAGACCCCGAAGCGAGCCTGCTCGATGGCCTTCTCGCTGAGGTCGGACCCGAAGATCTGGATGGGGTGGATGTTCGCCTCCTCCCCGAGCACCTCGAGCAGCGTGATCGCTATCGAATAGAGCTCCTCGCCGGTGGAGCAACCCGCGACCCAGACGCGGATCGGCTCGCCCGAGGGTTTGCCGGCGAGCAGCTCCGGGATGACACGCGCCTTCAAGCGCTCGAAGACCTCGGGATCCCGGAAGAAGGACGTCTGGTGCAAGAGCGCGTCGTCGTGCAGGTGGCTGAGCTCGAGCGGGTCGTCGCGCAGCACCCGGAGGTACTCCGACACGGAGGAGACACGGAGCAGCGCCATGCGCCGGGCCAGGCGCCTCTCGAAGCTCGCGCGTTTGTACTGGCTGAAATCGACCCCGACGGCCGTGCGCAGGGCCGTGTAGATCTCGTGCAGGTTCGGCTCTGCGCAGAGCTCCTGGTGAGCCTTCGATGATGCGAGGTAGGGGTGTCGGCTCAGCCGCTCGAGCTCTCGCGCGAGCCCCGCGACCGGCAGGACGCGGTCGACGGCCCCGGCCTCGATCGCGCTGCGCGGCATGCCGTCGAAAGCAGCTTCGCTCGGCTCCTGCGTGAGCGTGATGCCACCCTCGCACTTGATCGCCTTGAGCCCCTCGGTGCCGTCGGAGGCCGAGCCGGAGAGCACGACGCCGATGGCGAGGGAGCCTCGGGCTCCGGCGAGCGAGCGCAGGAAGCCGTCGATCGGCAACTCCAGCCGGCGCTCGCCTCGGCGCCTGGGAGAGAGCGCGAGCGCGTCGTCGACGACGCGGACGTCGGCGTCGGGTGGGGTGACGTAGACCCGGTTCGGCTCGAGACGCTCACCGTGCTCGGCCTCGATGACCGGCATCGACGTCGTGCTCGAGAGTGCGCTCGCGAGCAGGCTCGGGTGCGTGCGGTCGAGGTGTTGGACCAGCACGAAGGCCATGCCCGTGTCGGCCGGCAGCGCCCCGAGCAGCCGGGAGAAGGCGTCGAGCCCTCCGGAGGAGGCGCCGACGCCCACGATGGGGAAGCGAGCTGCGCGCCGATGCTGGGATGCGGACGGGCTCAGCGCGCGCGCGCGCAGCCGCTTCGGGCCGGGTGCTCCGGGCTCCAGCGCGGTCGTCGCTCTCGAGTGCTTCGCCTTCGTCGCCAATGCCCTCTCCACCCCCGAGCGCGTCGACGCCCCAGCGTCGCGCTGCTGCCTGTTCGGCGTGGATCGCCGCGACGCCGAAACTGCGCCGCGAGGTGACGACCCCCATCGTCCAGTGGCACAAAGCTCGTGCGCTCGCCCGGCGCTGTCAACGGGCGTCGTCGCCGCGCGCGCCGATCGCACGAGCTTCGCGAGCCTCAGCCATTTGGAGGACGGACGACGCTCGACGGGTGAAGGGAGCTCAGCGCGCGTCCACGCCGTGGCGCGCGTCGAGGAAGGCCATCACCGCCTCGGTCTCGTTCGCGGTGCGCTGGCTGATGGCGACGTCGCTCGCGAAGTAGCCGAAGGCCCGCAGGCGGTTGGTGTGGCGCACGGTGGCGCCGGCGACGAGCTCACCACGGCGGCCGCGGTAGGCGCTCTCGTGCGTCGTGGGGTCGATGCCGAGCTTGTCTTCCGCCCATGCGTGCGCGGAGGCCGCGACGTGGCAGCTCACGCAGTCGATCGTGTCCGGGGTGTGGAAGTCCGGGCTCTCGATGCGCAGCGCGGCGCCGTAGGCCTCGAGCTGCGCTTCGCGGCTGGCGGCGAGCGCGGTCTTGGAGTCGAAGAGCAGGCGGATGTCGTCGCTCGAGCGCACGTCCGGTAGGGCGAAGGCGCCCTCGAAGTCGATCCCGTCGTCGTCGGCGTTGGAGAAGATCTGATCGTCGTCGTCGACCGTGGGGATCGCGAAGGGCACGAGCTCGCCTTCGACCACGTCGAAGCCTCCGAAGCGCCAGATCAGGCCGAAGCCCTCGACGCCCATGAAGGTGATGCGCCTGAGGTTCTTCTCGCCGGCGACGTCCAGCAGCGCGTCGGCGAGCTCCTCGCCGAACGCGCCCTCGGGACCCTCGGCGAGCAGCGCAGGGTGCGGCCCGAGCACCGAGACCGCGTCGCTCGGGAGCGCGCGTTTGCGCGCCGCGACCACGCGGCGGAGCGTGAGCTCGAGCTCCTCGTCGCTCAGCTCGTAGAAGACGTGCAGCGCCGCGTCGACGGTCGTGAGCACGAGCTCTTCGTCGACCGACACGGGCAGGACCGGCTGGAAGACGAGGCGCAGCTGCGGTGTGCAACCGTCGACCGCGCTCTCGTCGAGCGTCGGGAAGCAAGGGTCGAGGCGCGCCGAGACCACACGCAAGAGCGCGTAGGTGTTTCCCGCCTCGGCGAACTCTTCGATGATCGGCAGCGCCGAGAAGTAGCGCTGAGGCAGGAGTGGGCCGCGCGCGCCCTCCGAGTTGGTGCCGAGCAGCGTCGTGCGCAGGTGTGGAGCCGGCAGCGGGTAGAGGATCGAGACGTCGTGCGGGCGCAGCGCCTCGGTGATCGGCGGAGGCGGCTCGGCCTCGGCCGGAGGGGAGGCGTCGCTGCAGGCCGCGGCGATCGCGGCGCTCGCGCCGAAGAGCGCCCAGCCGGCGGAGGTGAGTCGTGTCGCGCGCATGGTCGAGCCCTCCACCCCGATGCTCGCACGCTCGCGCCGCGTCGAGGCGCGCAAAGCCTGCGGGTTTTGGCCCCCTCGGCGGCGCTCGTGCTATCCGGGTGCTCAGGGCTGGCGCATACGCTCGCGGCCTCGACAGCGATGATCCCGAAGACCTCCGCCGACGGCCAGCTCCCGGACCCCGAGCCGAATCCCCCGAAGAAGGTCGTGCTCGAAGAGGCCGCCTTCGGCGAGCTCGTCTCCACCGTCGAGCAGGACGAGCACGGGGAGGCGCGCATGGAGCAGCACCGGCGCGAGGATCTGCTCTCCGAGGCGCTGCCGGTGTCGAAGAAGACGCTGCTCACGGCGGCCCTGCTCGGGCTGATGGTCGTCGCGCCCTACGCGCACGGCTCGCTCGAGCGGCTGCGCACGCTCACCGAGGGAGTGAGCTTCTTCCCCGACGCGAGCGACGAGCCGATGGGTGTGTCGGCCGTCGACGACAAGGTCGGCGAGGCCTCGCTGCCCGGCACGACCGACGACCAGCAAGGCCGCGCCGACGAGCTCGAGCGCGCGCCCGAGCAGAGCCGCGGGCCCATCGCCCAGGGCGCGAAGCAGAAGCTGCCGATCCCGCCGGCGCTCGACGAAGGCAAGGCGCCCTCGGCGATCGTCGACCCGACCGAGAAGGCGCTCGACCACTTCTACGGGCGCCTGCTCGCGGCCGAGCGCAAGGAGCCGGGCGCGCTCGTGCGCATCGTCTATTACGGCGACTCGATCGTCGCGAGCGACTTCATCACGGGCAAGCTGCGCCGCCTCCTGCAGACTCGCTTCGGCGACGGCGGGCACGGCTACGCGATCGCGGCGAACGCCTTCCCGGGCTGGTTTCACATCGACGTGTCGCGCAAGGCGAGCGACCAATGGAAGACCTCGCGCTGCATCGGCCCTTACGCCGACGACGGCTACTATGGTCTGGGTTGCGTGAGCTTCACGGCGCGCAAGGCGGGCGAGTGGTTCAGCATGGGCACGGCCGACCGCGATGAGTGGGGCCGGAGCGTGTCGCGCTTCGAGCTCGAGTACCTCGCGCAGCCAGGAGGCGGCGAGGTCGAGCTCCTCGTCGACGGTGCCACGCACGCCACGCTCTCGACCGACGGCCCCGAGAAGAAGGTCGCGTGGCACACGGTGACGGTGCCCGACGGGCCGCACAAACTCGAGGTGCGCACGAAGAGCGACGCACCCGTGCGCCTCTACGGCGCGCGCATGGAGCGCGACGTACCCGGCGTGAGCCTCAGCGCGCTCGGCATCACCGGCGCACGCGCGCGCTTCCTCGACAAACAGGACGACGCGCACTGGGCCGAGGTGCTGAAGGCCTCGAAGCCGGATCTGGTCGTGCTCGCCTTCGGCACGAACGAGATCACCGACGGTCGCATGGGCTTCGACGACAAGGGCCAGCTGTCCAAGGACCCGCTCGGCGACTACCGGAAGAGCCTGCGCGCGGTGATGGACCAGGTGCGCGCTGCCGTGCCCGACGCGAGCCTCATGCTGGTCGGCCCGCCCGACATGGCCTCCAAGAACGCCGGCGAGGGCCACAGCCGCCCGATGGTGCCGGTGATCGTGAAAATCCAGAAGGAGCTCGCCGCCGAGGCGGGCTGGGGCTTCTTCAGCCAACTCGAGGCCATGGGTGGCCCGGGCTCGATGTGGGCCTGGGTCCAGAGCGGGCTCGGCAACACCGACATGATCCACCCCACGGGCTCGGGGGGAAACGTGCTCGGGCGCGCGCAGTACCTCGCGATGATGCAGGCCTACGAGCGCTACAAGGCTGCGCAGCGCAGCGACTGAGGCGGGAATGCGTGGGCGCGGGCGAGCGTAGGGCGGCTCTCATGCCGTGGAAGAGCGTGCGCTGGGCGAGGCTCTCGGGGTGGGCGAAGCTCCTCGTGCGGGCGAGGCCGGGCTTCGCGCCTCTGGAGCTCGCGCGCGGCGTGGCGCTCGCGCTCGGTGGTGTGCTGCTGCTCGAGGCGGGCTTCGCGTGCTTCGCCGAGGCGGCGCCGCGCTCGCTGTGGCTCGGGCTGCGCTCGCTGAGCGCGCCGCTCGCGGTGGCGTGGCTCGTCACGCTCGGCGGTCCGCTCCTCGTGTGGGGCGCGACCAAGGGCGGCGCTCGGCTCGCGCGCGCCTCCTGCGTGCTGCTCGCGCTGCACGCGGGCTTCGACGCCCTGCGCGCGTGGCCGCTCACCGGTCCGCTCTCGTTCTCTTTCGTGCTCGCGCTCGCGGCGCTCGCCTTGCGTCGCGCCGCAGCTGGAGATCCGGCGGCGCGCACCTCGGGCTGGCTCCCACGCGCCCTGCACCTCGGCGCGGGATGTGCGCTCGCCCTCGTGGCGCTCCCGCTCGCGCAGATCGGCGCCTCGGCGCGCGCCGACTACACGCGCCCGGCCGAGGCCGTGGTCGTGCTCGGCGCGAGGGTCTACCCCGACGGGCGCCCCTCGCTCGCGCTCTACGACCGCACACGTACGGGCGCCGAGCTGGTCCGCCGCGGCCTCGCCGAGAAGCTCGTGCTCAGCGGCGGGCCGGGCGATCGCGGCGTGCACGAGACCGACGCCATGAAGCGCGTCGCGCTCGAGCTGGGCGTCGACGAGAGCGCGATCGTCGTCGATCGTGAGGGGCTCACCACCGCGCACAGCTCGCGCAATACCCGCAGCCTGCTCGCCGCGAGCGAGGCCTCGAGCCCACCGCGTGTGCTCGTCGTGAGCCACGGCTACCACCTCGCGCGCACGCGCCTCGCGATGCACGACGCGGGTGTCGTCGCCTACACGGTGCCCGCCCGAGAGACGCGCCCGCTGTTGCGATTGCCGTACTTCGTCGCGCGCGAGGTCGCGGCGTTCTGGGTGTACTGGCTGACGGGGAGCTGAGGGCGGGGCGGAACGCCGTAGGCGACTCAGTCGCCGAACACCTCGTCGAGCGAGCGGGCGTCGAGCACACGCTCGAGCCAACGATCGAGCGCCGCGAGATCGGTCGTCGCGCGCAGCCTCTGCTCGAGCGCGTCGTCTACCGCGAAGCCGCGCTTTCGCAAGAGGTGCACGAGCGCCTCGGCGTGCCCCTCCAGACGGCCTTCCTGGCGGCCTTCCTGGCGGCCTTCCTGGCGGCCTTCCTGGCGGCCTTCCTGGCGGCCTTCCAGCAAGCCCTGTAGGCGGCCCTCCTGCCGAACCTCCTCACGCAGCAGCTCGA
>ERZ761602.416-NODE-416-length-94098-cov-10.782706_pt1 | contig 94098 bp, 83 predicted proteins | sample MGYA00512165_ERZ761602 | MGnify/ENA primary metagenome ERZ761602 (study PRJEB28899, sample SAMN02445085) | bioreactor sludge metagenome | biome: EBPR sludge; isolation source: Thorneside wastewater treatment plant | place: Australia: Brisbane, Thorneside...
CGCGGCCAGCTCGACGAGGCCCTGCGCATTCGCACTGAGGAAGAGCTCCCCGTCTTCCAACGCCTCGGCGATGTGCGCTCCACAGCCGTCACCATGGGCAAAATCGCCGACATCCTGCAGGCCCGCGGCCAGCTCGACGAGGCCCTGCGCATTCGCACTGAGGAAGAGCTCCCCGTCTACGAACGCCTCGGCGATGTGCGCGAGAGAGCCGTCACCCTGGGCAGAATTGCCGACGTCCTGCAGTCCCGCGGCCAACTCGACGAGGCTCTGCGCATTCGCTCCGAGGAAGAGCTCCCCGTCTACGAAGGCCTCGGCGATGTGCGCTCCACCTTGGTCGCCCGGGTCAACATCGCCATCAACCTGATCATTCGGGGGCGCCCTGAGGACCTCCCCTCCGCCAACGAGCACATCGTCTGGGCCTGGCGGGCCGCGACGAACCACGGCTTTCTCCCTCTGAAGGCGCAGATCGAGCAGCTCATGCAGCAAATGGGCATTCCGGTCCCCGTAGAGTAGCCTCCCACCCCCCAGAGACCCGACCCACAATGCACGACCTCAGCCTCACCCTCTCCGACCCCGCCGACCTGGAGGCCGTGCAGCTCGCCCTGGCCGAAGAGCTCGGCAGCCTCGCCCTCCCCCTTCAAGAAGCCCCCTCGGACCCACTCAAAGCCGACCCGATCGCCGTCGCGACCCTGGTGCTCAGCCTCCCGGCGGCGGCGCTGGCGGTGGTGGAGCTCGCCGAGCGCCCCCTGGTGCGGCAGGCCTGGGCGCGGGTGCAGCAGCGGCTGTCCGGCAAGGGTGTGAAGCTGGCCCTGCCCGGTCAGGCCGCCCGCTCGATCGAGGAGGTGCCCGCCGCCGAGGTGCTGGCCGCCAGCGAGCTCGTCCCGGACCCCTCCGCCGCCTGGGATGTCTTCCTGGCCTATGCCCACGCCGACCGCGAGCGGGTCGAGGAGCTGCACGCCGCCTTGGAGCGCAATGGGCTGCGGGTCTTCCGCGATCGCACGGGGGTGCAGCTCGGCCAGGACTGGGCCTTCGCAATCGACAACGCCCAGCGGAGCGCTCTGTGTACCGTGCTGGCCCTCTCGCCCGCTTGGCGAGGATCGACCTGGCTTCAAGACGAGATCCGCCGGGCGCTGGGCCGCCGCCGCCGGCATGGGCACCACGTCCTGCCGGTCTACCTGGACGGACTGCCGTCTGACGAGGACCTGCCGACCGGCGTGGGCGTGATCCAGGGCCTGGATGTGCCGGCCTGCGGCGGGCTGCGCCCGGCGGCGCGGCTGCTGGCGGAGCGGGTGAGGGCCCTGCGAACTCCGCCCCTCAGTCCAGCCGCGACCACTCCGTGATCGTCGACACCGGCCGCTCCCGAGGCGGCGGCAGCTCCGCCTCTCCCACCGCGTAGCCCCGCATGATCATCCGCACATGGGCCTCCGGCAGCGGCTTGGGGGGCGTACAGGCCGCCCGGTCCAGCGCCAGGACACGCTCCACGACCCCGTGCACCCCCAGGGCCACCGGGCTGTCCGGCGCGTAGTCCACGATGGTCTTGCGGTAGAGCTCCGCCTCGCAGACCAGCGGGTCGCGGGGCAGCACGCCCAGCACCGGGGCCTGGAGCTGGTCGGCGAGCCGGCGGATCGGCAGCAGGTCGGCGCGGTTGTTGCGCAGGTTGACCACGAGGCCCGCCAGCACCACCCCGTTGTCGGCGAACTCCCGCACCGCCGAGGCGATGCGGTTGGCCGCGTAGGCCGCCATCAGCTCCTCGGAGAGCACGATGCAGACCTTCGAGCCCGCTGAGCGCCGCATCGGCGCGGCGAAGCCCCCGCAGACCACGTCGCCCAGCACATCGTAGACCACCGCGTCGTAGCGCTCGTCCACCAGGGCGATGTCCTCGAACACCTCGAAGGCCCGCGAGACCGCCCGCCCGCCGCAGCCGCGCCCCGCCTCGGGCCCGCCGGCCTCCACGCAGTCGATGCCCTCGATGCCCTCCATCACCAGGTCCTCGCGGTCGACCTCCTCGTCGGCGAAGACCTTGTCCATCACCGTCTTGAAGTGAGCCGGGTCGCGGACCAGCACCAGCGAGGAGTCGTGCTTCGGGTCGCAGCCCACATGCAGCACGCGCTTGCCCATCCGAGCCAATAGCAGGCTGGCGCAGGTGGCGATGGTGGACTTGCCGATGCCGCCCTTGCCGTAGAACGCGATCTTCTCCACAGGCACCTCGGGGCGAGCGTAGCGCAGGAGGGCCGTCGCGTAACCCCGCTCAGGGCTGGTGGACCTCGCCGCCGGCCGCCGTCCAGGCCGCCCAGGACCCGACGTAGTCCTGCGAAGAGAAGCCCAGCAGCTCCAGGGCGAAGAAGGTGTGCCCGGCGCGGATCCCGGCCGCGCAGAAGGTGATCACCGGCTGCTCCTCGACCAGACCGGCCTCCTCCAGCCAGCCGCGGAGCTGATCCTCGGGCAGGAAGAAGCCGTCGCCGTCCAGGGCGCCCTCCCAGGGCAGGTGCACCGCCGTCGGGATCGTGCCGGCCCGCCACTCCTCCTCGCTGCGCACATCGAGGATCAGCGCCTCTCCATGGCTCAGCGCCGCCTGCACCTCCTCGGTCGTCGCCAGCAGATCCGGGCCCGGCCGGGCCACGAAGTCGCCGCCGCCGGTGCGCCCCTGGCCTTCTCCTCCCGCCGCCAGCCAGCCCGCGTAGCCGCCGTCGAGCAGGCGCACATCCTCGGCCCCCAGGTGGCGCAGCGTCCAGTACAGGAAGCCGTCCGCGCCCCAGCTCGTCGCCGGGTCGGCGTAGACCACGAAGGTCCCTCCCGCCCCGAGCCCCATGGAGGCCAGCTGCCCCCCGGCGTCGGGATGCGGGGTCCACAGCCCGTCGGCGTCCACCCCCGTCAGCTCGGTCCAGGGGGCGTGGATGGCCCCAGGGATGTGGCCCAGGGCGTACTCCTCGGCGCTGCGGCCGTCGAGCAGCCAGGCGCCCTCGGGCAGGGCGTCGGGGGCGACGAGGCGATCGTCGGCCCAGCCCGCCGGGTCGGGCGGCGGGCCGGTGAGCATCTCGAAGCAGCCGGTGAGGAGGAGGACGAGGGGCATGAGGGGGGATTAGCGGGATTGAGGGGTGGGGCCAGCCTCGGGCCCCGTGATAGCCTGCCTGAACGAGGTAGTGATGGCCAGCACCGAGACTCAGCGCCGGATGAGCCTCTGGCACGGCAACTGCGACCCCGACACCGCCTCAACGTCCGGGGAGGACGGTCGGCCCGACTGGTACGTTCCGCTCGACCGGTGGCCCGACCCCGTGACCGGAAACGAGGAGCGACTGCGTGGCGATGTCGCCCACGACGCCCTGCTGCGCGAGATCAACCTCCGCAGCAACAGCGGAAAGGGCAGCGCCCAGCTCTTCGCGGGCTTCCGGGGGACCGGCAAGAGCACCGAGCTCGCCCGGCTGGCCGACAGCCTTCGCGGGCAGGGCGACTACGCCGTCCTCCAGGTCCAGGCCGAGGCCTGGTACCATATGGTCGACGCTCCTTCGGTCGAGGAGATGGGGCTGCTCCTGGTCGGGGCTATCGGGCACGAGGCCACCGAGCGCTTCGGCGTCGAGACCCTGAAGCGGCGCTCCGTGTGGGAGCGGATGAAGGAGATGCTGGACGGGGCAAGCGTCTCGCCCGAGCTGAAGGTCGGCTTGATCGGTGCCGAGCTTCAGTTCGTCTTCAAGGCCCACGACGGCACCTTCCGCCGCAAGCTGCACGGCCTGCTGGGCGACCGCCCGCAAGACCTGAAGCTCTTTGTGCACAGCATCGTAGAGGAGGTAGTCGCGGCCCTGGCCCCGCTCCAGCTCGTTGTGCTGGTCGACGGGCTGGAGAAGTTCAAGGCGGGCCCCGAACGCATCGGCGCGGTCTACGCCGAGGTCGCCGACCTCTTCTACGCCCAGGCGGAGCTCCTTCGCCTGCCCCGCTGCCACCTCGTCTACACCGTGCCTCCCTACCTCGAAGCGGCCAAGCCCCGGGTGGGCGAGGCCTATGGCGGGCGGGTGCGGCTGTTGCCCTCAGTCCGGGTGCATGGACCTCAGCCCGAGCGCAAGCCGGACGAGGCTGGGATCCGCGCGCTCGCCGAGCTTTTGGGCCGGCGGGTCGACCTGGCTGCGCTCTTCGGTCCCCTGGCGGGCGGTTGTACTCGGGCGCTGATCGAGGCGTCCGGCGGCCATGTTCGTGATCTGTTCATGCTCATGCGCGAGACCATCCTCGCCGGCTACGAGGATCCCCTTCCTCTGTCCGCGAACCGAACGCAGGAGGCGATCGCCACCTGGCGGTCGGGACCGGCCAGCCATCCATGGCCGGCGCGCACGCTGGAGCTGCTGCAACGTATCGACGCGGATCCCCTGCTCGCGGTGCTGCCCGATGACGATCTGTCGGCCTTCGCCGTGGCGATGGACCAGTTTCTAGTCCTGGCCTACCGGAACGGGGTCACCTGGTACGATGTGCACCCCCTCGTCCGGCACCGCCTCAACCTCAGGCGTCCCGAGTGAGTTCGGGCCTGTCCCTCGGTCCCGGCGGCGAGCGGGCCTGGAAGCGCATCCGAGATTCCTGGCAGATCGAGAAGCGGCTGGGTCGGCAGGTCCTTGTCTCGACATCGGCCGAGGCCCGGTCCGAGGTCCGGCGCCGGCTGGCAGACTTGGCCCCCGAGCTTCTGTTCCTCAGCCCGGGGCCCGACGCACCGGCGCGGATCGCCGAGCTGGCGGCCCGCTGGAGCGGTCAGGACAAGGGCCTGCCCGTGGCCTGGCTGGAGGCCGCCGAGGGCGAAGACCTTGCGTCCTCCTGGGCAGACGCCCTGACCGCGCTCAATCAGGCGCGGCAGGTGCTGGGCGATCAAGGACCGATCTTCGTCCTGCTCGCCGGCCCCCCGGCCCTGGCCGGTCTGGTCACGGCCCGGGCACCCGATCTGTGGTCGGTGATCCGCCGCGCGGTCGACCTGGGCGAGGTGCTCTCCGCCGTGGGCGAGCTGCGGCCCTTCCGGTGGCTGCACCTCTCCGATCTGCACCTGAAGGGCGCAGACTGGCAAGCGGACGCGGTGCACGATGCCTTGGTACGCGACCTGCCCGGCCTGCTGGCGGACGAACCCGGCGCCCTCGACGCCGTCTTCCTCACCGGGGATATCGCCTGGTCTGGGCAGCGTGAGCAGTTTGAGGCAGCCCAGGCCCTCCTGCTAGCATTGTGCGAGGCTCTGGGGGTCGACGCCCGGAGGCAGCTCCATATTGTGCCGGGCAACCACGATGTCAATCGAAGCGGCATCCCCCGCATCGTCCGGAACGACCAGCAACGCCTGCTTGGCCTGAGCGGCGAGGACTACCGAGCGGAGCTGGGCGAGATCCTGGGCAACCCCTCTGATCTGGAGACCTACGGCGAACGGCTGATCGACTACGCCGCCTTCAGCAGCCGGATCCTGGGCCCGGCCCGTGCGGTCTCGCCGGCCCAGCCCTGGCGCTGCGACGAGATCGAGGTCGGGGGCCTCCGGGTAGGGGTTGCGGCGCTCTGTTCGTCCTGGGCGTGCGGGCCCGACGAGGACAAGCCCGGCCGGATCCTGCTGGGCGAGAGGCAGGTCCGCAGCGCCCTGGCAGAGATCAAGCACTGTCCGCTGCGCGTCGCCCTGCTGCATCACCCGCTGGAGTGGTTGCATGAGGCCGAGCGAACCGCTGTCAGCGAGCTGTTGCGGGCCGAATTCCAGCTTGTGCTGCACGGGCATCTGCACCAGGCCAGCTCGATAACGATCTCCAACGGCACCTCCTCCTCGGTGACCAGCGCCGCCGGCTCTGCCTACGCTGGAACCGACTGGAAGCACGGCGTGCAGCTCGCCCAACTCGACCCGGCCACCGGTCAGCTCCAGGTCCGTGCCTTCACCTACAGCCCTCGCGACGGCGGCTACTGGCATGCCGACCCGGGGGTCAGTCGCGGGGCCAAGGATGGGGTCCTGCGACTGAGCTTGCCTCCGCTGATCGCCGCCCCCGCCCCCCGCGAAGCCTCCGAGAGCCTGGTCGCCCGCCTCTGCCGCGGCGCCCGGAGTGTCTACGGCCTGGCCGGCTTCATGGGGATCGCCCAGCACGGAGCCCGCCCCCCGGTCAGCCTCGCCCAGCTCTTCGTGCCCCTGGACCTGGAGGAGAAGCACCTGGACGAGCAGAAGAACCACAGCCTCGAACAGATCGAGACCGAGCTGCTGAGCCCGAACGGTGTGCGAATGGTCGTGCTGGGCGACCCCGGCAGCGGCAAGAGCACCCTCTGTCGCTACCTGGCTTTGCGCGCCGCCTCGGCTGAAACACCGCGTGTGCCCCTGCTGATCCCCCTGCGCGACTATATCCGCCAGGGCCTGCAGGGGAGGTTGCTCGCGTTCGCCGCCGCCGAGTTGAGTACCCGCCTCGCCGTCCGGGTCGAGGAGGAGACGCTCGAAGCCCTTTGTCGCGACGGTCAGGCCTTGATGCTGGTCGACGGCCTGGACGAGGTCGTCGAGCCAGGCCAGCGCGAGACCGTGCGTCAGGCCTTGGCGGCCTTCGCAGAGGCCTGGCCGAAGGTGCCCGTGATCGCCACCAGCCGGGTGGTCGGCTACGACCGGGCTCCCCTGCCGGGACACACGTTCCGCCACCTGCGCCTGTCGCCTTTCAACGATGCGCAGCTCGAAGCCTTCGTCGGTCGCTGGATGGAGGCCGCCGAGCCCGCCGACCCTATAGCCCGAGAGCGCGGTCGTGCCGGTCTGTTGGCGGCCCTGGAGGCGGAGCCTCGGGCGAAGGAGCTTGCCCGCAACCCTCTGTTCGCCACCCTGATCGCCCTGGTCCACCGGGCCGAAGCCCGCCTGCCCGGCGAGCGGGCCAAGCTCTACGAGCTGGTGGTGCGTACGTTGTTGGAGACCTGGCCAGCCGAGCAGGGGCGTCGATTTGCACATCTGGACGAGGGCCGGCAGCGCGAGGTGCTGGAGAGGCTGGCCTTGCGTATGCAGGAGGGCCGCCAGAAGGGTTCTGGAGAAGGGGTGAGCATTGAGCGGGAGGCCCTGGTCGAAGCCCTGGCCGAGCTGCTGGCCGAGCGTGAGCTGGCCGACCGCTCCGCGGAAGCCAGGGTCCTCGCGCGGCGATGGGTCGACCACCTGGAATCCAGTACCGGCCTGTTTGTTGAGCAGCAGCCGGGGGTCTTTGCGCCCCTGCACCTCTCGGTGCTGGAGTATCTCGCGGCGCGGGCGTTGTTCACGCGTGAGTCGCGGGAGGGGGATGAGGCGGTCGCCGAGTTCGTGGTGTCGCACCTGGGGCGGGCCGAGTGGGAGGAGACCTTGCTGCTGATGATGGGGAGCGAGCCGACGCGGGCCGGGCTGGTGGACGCGGTCTTCCGACGGCTGGAGGAGCGGCATGATTGGTGGGGCTGGAGCTTCGGAGTGGCCATGTTGCGAGAGGAGGTTGATCTGCGGCCGGAGCAGCGGGAGCGGGTGTTGGAGGGGGTGTGCAGGTCGGCGTTGAAGGTCAGACGCTACGAGTGGGGTGTCGTGCAGAAGCGACTGTCTGATATCGTGCGCTTTTCTCGTCGGCATGGGGAGGCATGCGAGTCCTGGCGTGACCGAGTGCTGCGTGAAGGGGCACCACATTTGTCTGTTGGAGTTGTGGCTCTGTTTGATCCCGAACCCACTGTGATAGTGGATGTTCGGGCGGATCGGGACAGGGTGGTTGAGTTGTTGCTTGACTTTGGCCCGCGAGGGGGTTGGGAAAGGTGGGCACGACAGGCTGCTCCTCCGGAGATGTGGCTACGCTGGCACGAAGCTGCTTCGGTGGACCTGTCAGTGTGGCGGTCGGTCGGTTCAACTGCTGGCTTCCCTACGGAAGCGGGGGCGGCGACCCTGGCGCTTCTTCGACGGGTCTCTTGGCTGAGCACCGCCCAGTTAGCGGGCGTAGAGCGGCTGTGCCGCGAGGAACGTGGTAATGCACCGATGTGCCTGCCTGCCGTTGCGCGGGTGCGTCGGCACAAGACAGGCGAAGTAGTCCGAGTGTATGCGTCGGCAGCAGTGTGTGCATGCGCCGAAAGTCAACCTGTCTTACGGACAAAAGCGAGTCCATTTGCGAGCGACCTCGCGCGCTGGTTCGCCGTCTACCTGGGGGAAGGTTTCCCACGCGACTTCGCAATGGGTGAGCATTCAGCAAGCCTGGCGCTTAGTTTCGCATTTGATTACGCCCTCATGCTGCAATTGGATAGCGAGCCTTCTCCCTTTGTTTTGGGAGATTTTGAGCTCTTTTTTGAGCGGAACGTTGTGGAGTATATGGTGTTTGCGTATCCTGGCGACTTCGCGCTCTACATACGGTCCAAACTGAAGCGCGATCTTTCTGTAGAGCTCATGGGCCCGCGAGATTCAAAGGTGTGTGCGGACGGCAAATCGCGGCCCGGGTGTGCGCCTGCCGTGGCGGCAGCTCGGTCCGCACCAAGGCCGGGGCTGTCTGACATTGGCAAAGGAGTTTCACCCTGGTCCGATCTCGTGTCGTCCCGGACTGTCGCTGATTCCAACCAAGGCGTCGCCAGTCTTACCATGGTTGTCGCAGTTGATGGCTACCTCGGACTCCTCCACGGCATCTCCCTGGCTGACGGCAGACCCGCTCTCCCCCCCGACGATTCAGCCACCCTAGCCGCCGCGCGGGTACAGAACCGCTGGCTCTACCTCTTCTTCGACCCAATCGCCGCCAAAGCCCCAGACACTCCCCAACACCAAGCCCTCCTCATCGCCCTGGGCCTGACCCAATACCAGACCACCTGGCAGTGGCCCTGGGGCGAGTGGTGGGCTCGCACCTTCGCCGGAGACCCCCCAGCGCACTGGCTACCTGCCTATTTCTGGCACCTATGCTGGCAGGTCGGCGAGCCCGACATCCCAACCCACGCCGAACGCGCCGCAGCCGCCCTTGCCCGCGGTCGCGACCCGGCCGAGCTCGGCGCTTGGCCCGAGCTGGCCGACGCCCTCGCCCGTTACCCCCTGCAAGCCACCCCCACAGAGGTGCTGGCTCTGTACGACTGGGGCGACACCAGCTCAGACGCAACGTAGCTCGGCCTCTCCTCTGCGTTCTCTGCGCCCTCTGCGGTGCCTCAACCTGTCCGGGCTATGATCAATTGTCCCTTCCGGCACCGACCCCGGCCGAGTGAGATAGGGGCCGAGCCCAGCTCGTCTCCGTCATCGTGAGCGACGGTCCAGCTCGCGCCCCAGAAGCCGGTCCCGGGCATGTTGAGCCGTTGTCCGAACCGACTCGTTCGGATCGCGAAGGAGCTCCCCGAGGATGGCATCAGTGGCCGGCTCCCCGGCGCGCAGCGCAGGGAACAGTGCCATCAGGGCGTGAAACCGAACCTGCCAATCATTATGACTTGTCAGTCTTCGCAGGCGGGCGAGCAGTGGATCGGTGCAGTACAGGTCAAACGCAACTCGCCCAGAATCCATGCAGCCAGGGAGACAATCTCGCTCTCGTCGGAATCGAGTGCCTGAGCAATCTCGCTGGTGTCCCTGCCACTCCTGAACTTGTCCACAAGGCGATTCATTCGCCCGCTGGCATCCGTCTCGTCCGCCATCACTTCGCGTATTTCCTCAATCACCGTTTGTACTCCAGAACCTTGATTGAGAGACCGCGGGAAGCTATCCGCTTTGTCCGTCGTGGCAAAGCCCGGCCAGCGGCGGCGAGGGGAAAGTCGGCTCACCGCTGTTCGGGTCTGAAGATCCCCTGAAGGGATCTTCGAGGCCGCACGACCGGTCGTTCGATGCCGAAGATCCCCCTGAGGGATCTTCAGCCCGGAGACCCAAACCGCCCCGGCGCCATCAACCGCTGCGCCCAGCCCAGCACTCCGGCGTAGCCCATCGTCGGCATCGGGAACACCGCGTGGTGCTCCAGGCACGGAAACCCGACCTCCAGCCGAAACGGCGTCCCGAGCTCCTCCGCCGGGATGGAACGGATCGCATTGAGATCCGTCGCCGACCCCAGCACCCCGTCCAACCGCCCCTCCTGCAACAGCCCCCGACACCCCTCCCGCACCGCGACCAGGCTCGGGTTCTCCAGCACCGAGCACACCAACCGCGCCCCGATCCGCGCCAATCCCGCCATCAGCGCCTCCCGCCCCCCGAGACTGTGCCCGCGGATGCCGACCAGCTCGACCTGCAGCGACAGCTCCTCGGCCAGGCCGACGAGCCCGACCAGCAGCGGCAGGTCCGCGAAGATCGCCACCCGCTGCCCCGCAAACCTGGACAGATACGGTGCCAGCGCGCCGCGCACCTGGGCCTCCTGCGCCTCGATGAAGGCCTCGACCCCGGGCTGACCGGCCGCGACGGTCCGCAGGAACGCCGAGGTCCCGCGGATCCCCATCGGCAGGTCCACCGTCAGCGTCGGCCGCCCGGTCAACCGCGCCAGGGTCTTGGCTTTCCCAGCCATGGTCGGCAGCGTGGCCACGATCCGCGCCCGAGGGGCCTCGCACAGCTTCGCCAGCGGCTCTCCGGACAGCAGCACGGGCCCCAGCCGCAGCCCGAGCCCCTCCAGCAGCGCCCCGATATGCGCGAGGTTGGCGCTGTGGTCTGCCTCGTACCGGTCCCAGAGATACCCGATCAAGGCCACCTCTTCCCGATCGGGCGTCACCTTCCAGTCCATCCCCCGCACCACCTCGATCACCGCCGCGGCGTAGCCGGTGTGCAGATCGCCCTGGTAGCCGGGCACCTTGATCAGCACGATCCGCGCGGGCAGCTCGGCGTCGCACTTTCGGACCTCGTCGGCGAAGTCGTCGCCCGTCAGGTCCAAGAAGGTGACCGAGGCCACGAACATCACCGCCGGCCGCACCCGCTCGTGCCAGACGCGCACATAGGGGGCGATCCGGTCGGCCGAGCCGGCGATCAGCGAGGCGTCTCCGACCTCGGTCCAGGCCTCACGGTCGACGACGCTGCGGCCGAGGTCGTGGGTGGCGAGCTGGGTGGTGGCCTTGTGCTTGCAGCCGACGCCGCTGTGCAAGAGGAGGAAGGCGTCGGGGATGGCGTGCGAGGCGATGGAGAGGCCGGTGAGCGCCCCCAGATCGAGGCTCTTTAGACGGAAGTGCTCCAGCTCTGCTGCCTTGCCCGAGGGGGGGAACCCCTCCAGGTTCCCCCCCGCTTCCGGTGTGCCCTCCGCCGCGCTGCGCACGCCATCGGCCCCACCGTTCGCTCCCCCCCTCCGGGGTCTAAGCTCGCTGCGCTCGCTCATCGCAGCGCCTGCCGCAGGGTCTGCGCCGAGCGCGGCACCCCTCGCAACCAGGGCGAGAGCGCGCCGGTCGGCAGCATCGGGATCCCAGCCTCCCGCGCCGCCTGGGCGCTGCTGTCGGCCAACATGCAGGCGTCGTAGCGGCCCTCGCGCAGCGCCTCGCCCAGGGCGAAGGGACCGGGGAAGGGGCGGTAGGGCAGGGCGCAGCCCCGGGAGCGCAGGCGCTCGCCGACCGCGGCCATGGCGGCGGGCTCGGGCGGACCCTGGATCAGCAGCTCGACCCGCAGACCCAGCTCCTCCAGCGCGGCCAGCTCGCCCAGGCCGTCGTAGGCCAGCGCCTCGGCTTTGTAGTTGTTCAGCATGCGCAGGGCGACGGCGACGCGGAGACCTGCGTGCTCGGCGCGGAAGGCCTCGATCGCCTTCTTCGCTTCTGCGACCAGGGGCGCGGCGCCGGCCGAGAGCGAGACGCCCAGGGCCTTGGCGATGCGGCCGTACAGGCGCAGGGTGGGGGCGAGGCCGATGGGGAGGGGGACCTCGTGGACGCGCTGGCCCTGGGCGCTGAGCGCCTCGATCAGGCGGGGGAACATGCCGGTGTCGACGACGAAGCTGGCGCGGGCGTGAGAGATGCGGCGCCAGTCGGAGAGGCTGGCCCCCGTGGGGAAGGCGCCGCCCAGGCCCAGCCCGGCCTTGGCGAGGATGGCGCGCAGCTCGCCCGTCGGACCTGCGGGGCCGCCGATCAGGTTGATCGTGGGCGGCCCCTCGGGCCGGGGCAGGGGCGGCAGCGTGGCCAGGGTCTTGTAGAGCCAGTCGAGCATCTTCGGCTGGCTGGAGAGGGCCAGACCGTGCGTGCGCAGCGGGATCATGGGGATGCCGGTGCGGGCGGAGACCTCCTCGACCACCCCGCCGAAGCGGTCGCCGATGACCTCGACCGGGCAGGTGCCCAGGACCAGCACCACATCGGGGGCCTCGACCTCGGCGATCAGCTCCAGGCAGGTGCGCAGGGCCTGCTCGGTGCGGCCGGTGGTCAGCATCTCCTCGCTCAGGCGGGTGCTGTAGAAGCGGGTGCTGCTGACCCCGGTGTGGTGGTGGAAGCAGTTCAGGCAGTCGAACTCGCCGTGCACCACCACGGCGAAATTGCCGGGGATCTCCATCAAGGACCAGCTGAAGCCCGACTGCGTGCAGCAGGGCTGGCCGAGCTTCTCCTCGCGGCGTCTCTGCTGGCGTTGCCAGAAGGCTTCGTCTCGGCTGGTCTGCATGCCGGCCATGGTCGCACGAAAGCGCCCTCCTCGCTGAGGGCATTAGAGGGGGCGCCTCTCCCTCCCCCGAGGTTCCCGTGTCCATCTCCGACGCCTTCCAGACCGCCCGCGAGGTCCGCCCCTCGGCCATCACCGGCCAGCAGAGCATCGCCGAGCTGCTCGCCAGCGCCTTCCCCGCCTTCGTCGGCCGTCAGGTCCGCACCGCCTTCGAGCTGATGGCCCGCTGCGCCGACGGCCCCGACACCGTCTTCTGCACCATGTCCGGGGCCATGACCCCCGCCGGCCTGCACCGCTCCTGCCTCGTCCCCCTGGTGCAGCGCGGGCTGGTCGATGTGCTCACCACCACCGGCGCGAACCTCTACCACGACGCCCACCGCGTCATCGGCCACCGCATCCGCGAGATCGCTCCGGACGCCGGCGACACCATGCTGCGCGAGGCCCGCATCATCCGCATCTACGACCTGGGCTTCGACGAGCAGGTCCTGCTGGACACCGACCTGCTCTTCGCCCGCCTGATGCGCCGGCCGGAGTTCCAGCGGCCGATGACCACCTGGGAGCTGCACGCCGAGCTGGGCCGCTGCCTCGCCGAGATCGAGGACGGCATCGGCGTCGATCAGCCCTGCCTGCTCTCGGCCTGCTACCGGGCCGGCGTGCCCATCTTCGTCGGCGCCCCCCAGGACGGCAGCATCTTCCTCAACGTCGTCAAGCTCAAGGCGCTCTACGGCGAGGCCTTCCAGCTCTCCCTGGACGTCACCCAGGACGTCAGCGACATGGCCGCCCTGCAGTGGCTGGCCCAGAACGAGGGCCAGACGGCCGTCTGGATCCTCGGCGGCGGCGTGCCCAAGAACTACACACTGCAGGGCGAGCCCACCCTGGGGCAGATCCTGGGCCTGGACGCGCGCGGCTTCGACCTCGACCTGCAGTTCTGCGTCGACCCGGTCGACAACGGCGCCCTCTCCTCCTGCCCGGCGGGCGAGGGCCACACCTGGGGCAAGGTCAGCGCCGAGTGTGTCGAGACAAGCTCGGTCTATGTGCACACCGACGTCACCGCCGTCCTGCCCTTCCTGGTCCACGGCCTCTTCCAGCAGGGGGCGCAGCGGCCCCAGAAGCGCCTGCTGGACCGCATGGGCGAGGCCCGGGCGAAGCTGGTCGCCGACATGGCCGACAAGCGGGCCGGGCTGCTCGAAGAGCTGGAGTCCGCGGACTAGTCCTGCTGCTGCCGCCGCAGCTCGCGCCGGTGCCAGAGGAAGTAGCTCTCCAGCTTCTCGCGGGCCCAGGGCGTCTTGCGGAGGAACTTCAGGCTGGACGAGATGCTCGGCTCGTTGACGAAGCACTGGATCCGCACCTGGCGGCCGAGCTCCTCCCAGCCGCGGGCTTCGACCAGCTCGGTCAGGATCGCCTCCAGGGTGAGGCCGTGCAGCGGGTTCTTGGGTTGTTCGGGCACGGTGGGTCCTATCGCAGCGGCCTCGGTCACGGCCATCCCGTTAGTCCACACCAATGACCGATCTGCTCGCCCCCCTGCGCTTTCCCAACGGCACCGCCGCCCCCAACCGCCTCTGGCTGGCCCCGCTGACCAACCAGCAGTCCGCCCCCGACGGGACCCTCTCGCCCGAAGAGCTGCGCTGGCTGCTGCGTCGGGCGGAGGGCGGCTTCGGCGTGGTCGAGAGCTGCGCGGCCTACGTCTCGCCCGAAGGCAAGGCCTGGCCCGGCGAGCTCGGCGTCGCCACCGCGGCGCACGAGGAGGCCCTCCGCCCGCTCGGCGCCGGCCTGCGCGAGCGGGGGGCGCTGGGGCTGATCCAGCTCTTCCACGGGGGCGCCCGGGCGTCGCGCGCGCTCAGCGGCATCCCGACCTGGAGCGCCTCGACCTGGGAGGAGGGCCCCGACTTCGAAGCGCCCCGCGCCGCCAGCGAGGCCGACATCCTGGGCCTGATCGAGGCCTTCCGCCTGGCCGCGCTGCGCTGCGCCCGGGCCGGACTGCATGGCGTCGAGCTGCACGGGGCCCACGGCTACCTGCTCGGCCAGTTCCTCTCGGCCACGCAGAACCCGCGGACCGACGGCTGGGGCGGCGACCTCCTCGGCCGCGCCCGCCTGCTGCGGACGGTCCTCCGCGCCGTGCGTGAGGCGGTCCCTGCCGACTTCGTCGTCGGCGTTCGCCTCTCGCCCGAGGATCGCGGCCAGGCCAGCGGCCTCGACCTGGACGAGAACTTGCAGCTGGCCGCCTGGCTGGCCGAGGACGGCGCCGACTTCCTGCACCTCTCCCTCTGGGACGGGCGCGAGAACACCCGGAAGAGGCCCGATCAGCACCCGATCCCCCTGTTCCGGGAGGCCGTCGGCCCCGCGCTGCCGCTGGTCGCCTGCGGCGGGATCTGGACGCTGGACGAGGCCCGCGCCCTGATGGACCTGGGCGCCGACGCGGTCGCCCTCGGCCGCGCGGCGATCGGCGATCCCGAGTGGCCCCAGCGGGTCGCCGCCGGCGGTGCCGAGCCGAAGCGCCCCCCCTTCAGCGACGATCAGCTCGTCGCCGCCGATGTCAGCGCCCCCTTCCGCGCCTACCTCTCCCGCTTCCGCGGGCTGACTAGCTAGTGCCAGGCACTAGCTAGTCAGCCCCGTCGGCTGCGTGGCGATTAGATTCAGGCATGACCACCTCTCACGCTCAGCGCCGCCGGGCCAAGGCCGCCGCAGCCTCGCGCACGCTGCTGTACTGCGGGCCGGATCCGGGCACCTTCGAGCGGCTGATCGACGATATGGGCAAGGTGCGCGAGCTGAAGGTCCGCGCCGTGGGCCAGGCGCGGCAGTTCCAGCACGCCAAGGCGGAGCTGACCTGGCTGCCGGCCCACACGATGGAGCAGGCCGAGCACCTCCTGGGGACGATCTTCCTGAACATGATCGTCATCGATCTGCGCTGGGTCAGCGACGAGGTGGAGCACGAGGAGCGCATCAACAAGGCCCGCGCCCTGCTGAAGATGCTGGACGACGTCGAGGACATCGAGTCCCGCTACGGCTTCCACCGCATCATGGTCCTGGTCTCCGGCCCCCACGGCCAGCGCATCGACGACCTGCTGGTCGAGCTGGGCGGCCTGGGGATCCGGCATGTGCTCAAGGAGCGGCGCTTCCGGGGGGGCGAGACGGACGAGTTCTTCGCCGGCCGCGTGCTGGACGAGGCGGTCGAGCTGCTCTTCAAGCCCCGGGCCCTGCGCAGCGCGCTCTGCGCCGCCGGCGGCGGCATCACGGCGATCTTCTTCGAGCTTGGCGCGCTCAAGTGCCTGGACGACTGCCTGGTCGGCGGCAGCGTCAACGACTTCGACCTGTACTTCGGGATCAGCGCGGGCGCGGTCGTGACCAGCATGGTGGCCAACGGCTACTCGCCAGACGAGATCATGGCCTCGCTCTCCGGGGTGGAGGGCGGGCGCATCCCGCCGCTGGACCTCAGCATCGCGCGGCTCGGCCACCTCAACGGTCCCGATCTGCGGTGGCGCCTGGGCGAGGCCGCCAAGGCCGGCGGCCGGGCCCTGTGGAGGATGGCCCGCGGAGGAGAGGCGCCGACGCTGGACGATCTCTTCCTGGGCACGACCGCCCTGGTCGGGGCCCCCTTCCGCTCCGACCTCTACGAAGAGCTGCTGCGGCGCGTGCTGACCGCCCCGGGCTCCACCAACGACTTCCGACGCCTGCGGCGACCGCTCTTCGTCGGGGCCACCAACCAGGACACCCGCCGCCACGTGCTCTTCGGCGACGAGACCCACCACACGGTGCCGATCAGCAAGGCCGTGCAGGCCTCCCTCTCCATCAACCCGGCCTTCAGCGCGGTGAACATCGACGGCGCCTGGTTCGAGGACGGCGCCGTCACCCGCACCAGCAACTTCGACGAGGCCATCCGTCGCGGCGCCGACCTGCTCTTCATCCTCGACCCCTTCGTCCCCTACCACAGCAAGGAGCCCGGCTTCTCGCACAGCCGCGGCCTGCTCTACAACATCGACCAGGACGTGCGCTCTCTGTCCTTCACCCGCTTCGAGACCGCCCAGTCCCAGTCCCTGCGCCGCCACCCCGAGGTCCGCAGCTACACCCTGCTGCCGAACAACCGCCTGCGGCGCCTGCTGAGCATCAACCCGATGGACCACCGGGTCCACCTGGAGGTCTTCCGCGGCTCCTACCTCGCCACGCTGCGCCGCATCCAGTCGGTGCGCCACCGCCTGGAGGGAGATCTGGCCCTGCGCGGCCTGGGCCTGGACACCGGCCCCGCCGAGCAGATCGCCCTGCGCTTGGAGGCCTCCGGCGCCAGGCCCGCCTTCGCCGACTTCTTCCTCAACGGCCGGGTCGAGCTGCGCCGCCCCCGCCTCTCCCTCGACCCCCGCCGCGCCACCACCCCGGAGACCTGATGTTGCCCCCCGCCGTCCGCCGGATCCTCAGCTCTGCCCGCACCGTCGCCGTGCTGGGCGCCCATGTACAGACCAGCCGCCCGGCCTTCTACGTGCCGGACTATCTGCACAGCCAGGGCTACACCATCATCCCGGTCAACGCCATGCTGGCGGGGCAGACGCTCTGGGGTCGGACCGTCCTGGCCTCGCTGGGCGAGATCGACGAGCCGGTCGACGTGGTCGACGTCTTCCGCCGCAGCGACGCCCTGCCCGGCCACCTCGACGAGATCATCGGCATGCAGGAGGCGCCGAGGGTGGTCTGGTTCCAGCAGGGCATCCGCAACGACGAGGTCGCCCGCGCGCTGGAGGCCCGCGGCATCGAGGTGATCCAGGATCGCTGCATGCTCGCCGACCACCGGGCGCTCTGAATGGCAGGCGAGCGGCAGGTCGCCGTGCGGGCCGTCCAGCGGGCGATGGCGCTGCTGGCGGGGCCCCTGCCGGGCAAGCCCCCCACCCCGGTCGGGGTGCGCACCAAGGCGCCCCACGACTACGTCACCGACCTGGACCTCGCCTGCGAGCGCGAGATCTCGGCGATCATCCGCGCCGCCTACCCGACCGACTCCATCCTGGGCGAGGAGGAGGAGCGCGCCTCGACCCGGGCCAGCCGCCTGTGGATGGTCGATCCGGTCGACGGGACCCGCAACCTCGTCGGAGGCCGCCCCGATGTGGCCGTCTCGGTCGCCTTCGCCCACGAGGGCCGCCTCTGCGCCGCCGCCTTGGGCCTGCCCTACCGCGGCCTGCTGCTCTCGGCTGACGCCGAGGGCGCCTGGCTGGGCGACGAGCCTCTGCCTCCGCTGGTCGATCCCCCCGAAGGCGCCGGCCTGATCGGCCTGACCGGCGAGCTGCGGGTGGCCTCCCAGGCCCAGAAGGCCGCCCGGCTGGTCGGCTTCATGGTCGGGCGGGCCGAGGGCATCCGCATCAGCGGCGCCCTGGCCTACGACCTGGCCACCCTGGCCCTGGGCGAGCTGCACGGCCGCTTCTCCTACGGCGGGACCCCCTGGGACATCGCCGCCGGGGCCCTGCTGATCGAGCGGCTGGGCGGGGTGGTCAGCGACCCCCAGGGCCGGCCCTGGACCCCCAGCAGCACCGGGGTCATCGCCGCCTCGGGGCCGCGCGCCCACGCGCTGCTGGTCCAGGGGCTGAAGGCGGTGCAGGGATGAGGCCGGTCCTGCCCACCGACGAGCAGATCCAGAAGCGGGTCCAGCAGATCCTCCGCCGGGGCAGCCTGAACGTCGGCGGCAACGCGCCGATGGATCGGCTGATGCTGATGTTCACCCGCTCGTGCGAGCTTCGCTGCTCGTACTGCTTTGTGGATCTCGACGAGGAGGACGACGGGGAGGTGTTCGCTGGTCAGTACAGAGGGCTCCTCCCTCGCGGCGAGCTGGGGCGAGAGACCCTCTCCCAGGCGATCGATCTGCTGATGACCTCGTCGAAGCCCCGCCTGGGTCTGCAGACCTTCGGGGGCGAGCCCACCCGCTGCTTCGACCGGGTCCTGGAGATGATCGAGCTCAGCCTGGAGCACCCCCGCCGCCAGGGCCGACCGGTGGAGTTCCTGGTCACGACCAACGGCCTCTCGCTCAGCGCCGAGCGCATCGCCGCCTTGCAGCGGCCCGGCGTCGTGGTCGAGCTCAGCCTGGACGGCGACCAGCGCGGCAACCGCTTCCGCCGCCCCCTGGTCCTGCCCGCCGACGAGGCCTGGGCGGCGACCGAGGCGGCCGTCGAGCGCCTGAAGGGCAGCGGCCTGCGCTGGTTCATGAACGCCACCCTGCCCCCGGCGGCGGCCGGCGAGCTGGGCGCCACCTGGGCCTGGGCCCGGGCGCGGGCGGTGCCGGCCCTGCAGATCAACTACGGCACGGGGATGGCCTGGACCCGGGCCCAGGTCGAGACCTGGCTGCTGGGCCTGCAGGCCATGCTGGCCGAGCACCGCGCCGACCCGCGCGGGATGGAGCTGCTCAACTGGGCCAACGACGCCGACCCGGTGCCGCTGTGCGGGGACATCATCGTCGACGTCGACGGCACGGTGCTCCAGGTCGGCGGCCTCTTCCACGAGCGGCGTTTTCCTCAGCTGCGCGAGCCCTACCTCCGCGGGCAGGTGGGCGAGCTGGCCGGCTTCGAGGGCCTGCGCTTCACCCTGCAGGGCCTGTGGGAGCGCACCCGGCAGGTGCTCGGCCCCCGAGAGTGGGAGATCTTCGCCGGCAACGTCGCCCTGGGGGCGGCGGTGGACCTGGTGGTGCAGGTGGCCCGGCGCTCGGGCTCAGCGCGGCTCCAGCCCCCGCTCACCCCAAGCGCATAGGGCCGCCTCGACCACGCCGGGGCAGGCCGGCCGATCGGCGCAGCCCTCGCAGGCCGCGGCGTAGCCGCGCCTCTGGGTGCGGAAGTACACCTCGATCGCCAGAGCCTCGCTCTGCGGCAGGGCGCGACCGACACAGAGAGGCAGACCCAGCCGGGAGACCGGCAGCGCCGCCAGGGCGAGGCGCAGCTCGTCCAGCGGGAGGGCCTCGTCGGCAAAGCGGAAGAGGGCCTTGTCGCGCAGGGGGGCGACGGCGAGGCGGGCGCCCCAGCGCTGCTCGCAGAGGCGGGCGAGCGCGGGCAGGCCGGCCAGGGTGCGCCGCAGGGCCAGGGTGTGCAGGTGCAGGCGCAGGCCCAGGGCGTGGGCGAGGTCGAGGCCCTCGACGAGCTGCTGAAAGGCCGGGCGGCCGGAGATCTCGTCGTGGAGGCTGGCCTCGGCGCTGTAGATGGGCACCACGAGCTCACGCAGGCCCTGGGCGACGAAGCGGCGCAGGCGGGCCGGCTCCAGGCTGAGCGCCGAGGTCATCAGCTGGATCGGCGCGAAGCCGGCGGCGGCGGCCAGCTCGAAGGCGAGGTCGACGTCGGGGTGCAGCAGGGGCTCGTTGCCGGCGATGATCAGCCGACCTTGCTCGGGGCTCGCCTGGCCGAAGAAGTCGAGGATGCGCTGGCGAGGGGTGATGTCAGCGGCGGGCACGGCGATGGTGCCGGGGCCAGCGCAGAAGAAGCAGCGGCTCTCGCAGGCGTTGACCAGGATCAGGGCGGAGGCGGGCGGCAGGCCCCAGGCGGAGAGGATCTGCGCCTGGCGTGCCGGCGAGGCCGCCAGGAACTCGTGGACCAGCGCATCTTCGTGGACGGGCACGGGGGGCATGACCTCGGCTAACGCGGCGGGCTAGACTGCCCCGTGGACCGCGCCCGCACCCCCTTCCTGGACCTGCTCGAAGCCTCGGCGGCGCTGTTCCTGGAGGAGAGCCGGGGCATCCCCGACGCGGCCTGGACCTCGATGGCCGCCGCGGACGCCTACCAGGGCCGCTGGCTGAGCCTCCCCCTGGCCCTGGGGGCCTGGCAGCAGGAGTTCCCCGGCCTGGACCTCGCCGCCAACCGGCGCCTCTGTCCGCGCTCGGCCCGGGTGCTGGACGGGATCGAGGGCCTCGTCATCGGCGGCTTCCTGCGTCTCGACCCGGGCTCCGAGCTGCGGCCGCATCGGGACATCCGCGACGACGACGTGATCCGCGCCCACCTCGCCCTGCAGCTGCCCCCCGTCGAGGCGGCCCGCTGGCCACTGTTCACGGCCCGGCTGATCGACATCCGCGAGCAGCACTGGGCGAAGAACGAGAGCGATCAGCCCCGCATCACCCTGATGGTCGATGTGCGCCTCTCGGCGCCGATCCTCGCTGGAGAGATCCCCCCATGGAACGACTGAGCGGCCTCAGCGGCGTGGAGCTGCGACCCGGCGTCGAAGAGCTGGACATCGGCGGCTTCCCGATCGGCCGGCCGCTGGCCCTGGCCCGCCCCCGGGACGAGGCCGCCCTCTGCGCGCTGGTGGCCCGCTGCGCCGAGCTGCGCCTCGGCCTGGTCCCGGTCGGCGCGCGGACCGCCTACTGGCGGCCCCTCTCCCTTGGCGAGCGCGTGGCGGTCGATCTCTCTGCCCTGAACAGTCTCCGCTTCGAAGACGGGCTGATGCACGCCGGGGCCGGGGTCACCGTCCAGGCGGCCTCCCAGGCCCTGCGCGCCCGCGGCCTGCACCTGCCGCTGCACCCCGACGCCTTCGGCCAGACCAGCCTGGGCGCGATGGCCGCGGTCGCCTGCACCTCGGGCATCGGCATGGGCCAGGGCGGCTTCGGGCGCTGGCTGGCGGGGCTGCGGGTCGTCGACGGGCTGGGCAGGCTGATCCCGACGGGCTCGGCGGCGATCGGCGCCCCCCTGATGCGCGAGGGGCTGCCGGATCTGACGGGGCTGGTGCTGGGGGCCGAGGGGGCGCTGGGCGTCGTCGCCGGCCTCAGCCTGCACCTGCCGCCGCCCACCCACCTGGTGCACCTGCGCGGGCGGGCCCGGGACGGGGGAGAGATCCTCTCCCTGGGACGATCGCTGGCCGGTCTGTACGACACGATCCGGGCGCAGCGGCCCTTCGAAGCCGGCCGGGGCTGGGGGGACTGGGAGCTGGACATCTGGGTCTGTTCGCCGCTCTCGATGGAGGAGGCGAGGGCCCGGGCGGAGGTGGTGCGAGGGCGGGTGGCCGGGCTGGAGATCCTGCCCGACCCGTACTTCGGGCGCTTCGCCGGCGAGCCCGCCGACTTCGCCCGCTTCGCCGCCCACGCCCGGCTGGTCGGGCTGGACATCAACGCCGGCTACGCCCAGGGCGCCGAGCTCTTGGCGCTGGCTGCTCAGCTCGCCGACGAGGCCGTCGCCCTGCCGGTGCCGCACCTGCGCCTCGCCCTCTACCTCAGCCCGGAGCTGCTCAACCTGGGCCTGCACCTCTCGCTCCCCCACGAGCAGCTGCCCTGGGGCCACGCCTTCCAGCAGCGGGGGCTCTTGGCGCTGTCCAGGTGGCCGGTGGTGCCCTACCGCCTGGGGCACGCCTGGCCGGCTGCGATGCGCGACAAGCTCGACCCGGGCTACCTCGCCCTGCTGCGCGGCTTCAAGGCGGCCGTGGATCCGCACGGGGTGCTGAACCCGGGGCATCCCTGGATATGAACCGCTTCGCGGCGCTGCTGGCGGCGATCGATCCGGTCGAGGGGCCCGCGGTCGCGGCGATCCTGGAGGGGCTCCCCGGCCTCGCCGTGCACGCCGGGAGGCCGGCGCCGCGGTCCTGGGAGGAGGAGGCCTTCGGGGCCTGCGAGCTCTCCCTGCGCGAGGGGCCGCCGGCGCTGCGGCTGGCCTTCTCGCTGGACCCGGCCCGCCTGCGGCCGGGCAGCCTCCCCCGCCTCGTGCAGGCCCTGGGCGCCGACCCCTCTCCCGTGGCCTTCCTGGAGGGCCACCTGCAGGTGGGCTTGGAGGGCGGATCGCCTCGCCGGGTCAAGGTCTACACCTACCCGGACCGGCAGCGGCCGGGGCGCTTTCGGACCGTCCTCGAACAGCTGGCGCAGAACCTGGGGCTGAGCCTGCCCGACGTCGAGGGCATCGCCTTCGCCGCCGTGGATCTGCTGCCCGAGGGGGGGCGGCTCAAGCTCTACCGCGAGTGTCGGACGGTGGAGGAGGCGCTGGCGGTGCTGCCGCCGGGCTCGCCCCTGGCCGCGGTGCTGCGGGCCTTCCCCTTGCAGGAGGGCCAGGCCCCCGCGGTCGTCTCGGCCCGGCTGGGCCCCGCGGGCCCCGTCGACACCACCCTGCACCTCCGCCTGGGCCGCGTCCGCCCCGAGCCCGTCGCCGGCCCCGAGCTCAGCGCCCGCCTCGCCGCCCTGCGGGCCCAGGCCGCCGCCTTGGACCTCCTCTTCCAGCCCACCTACCTCTCCTGGCTCGACGGTCCCCAGCGGGCCCGCACCCTCTACGGCCAGCTCCACCGGCGTCAGGTATTGCCTTTTGCCATTTAGGATGCCGATGATCAGCGGATCGGCGCGCGCTGGAGGGGCCGTTTTCGGGCGCCCGGGGGGCCTCGAGCTCCCCCCGGAGGGGTCCGAGCGCGCTCAAATGGCAATTGCGAATACCTGACACCGGGTGTTGACGTGGCAAGGGGGAAGCCGTGCTACCATGGGCAATCGCGAGGTAGCCATGCCCGAACAGCTCCAGCAGACCGCCCCCCCCGTGCGCCAGGAAGCGCCGGCCCCGACGACCTCCGCGCCCCAGGGGGACGCCCAGGATCAGCTCGGAAACCAGGCCGTGCAGCAGCAGTCGCTGACCTGGTCGGCGGCGCTGGGGGACTTCCTGGGTCCCAAGCTGCACGAGGCGGTCTCGGGGCAGCTCACCGACGACAAGCTGGTCGGGCACGCCCAGGGCGCGGTCGGCAGCGCGACCGAGAAGATGCAGGCCTGGCTGCTGCAGAACACCCAGGCCAGCGATCACGAGGCGGCCACGCTCTTCGTGCAGCACCTCGACGGCGAGCTCCGCCGGGCGGCGCAGCAGCTCGTGGTGGACTCCGGCCTCTCGGACGGGATCCGCGGCTTCGTCGACGACAACCCCCTCGCCGTCACGACGGCGGCGGTTGCGGCGGCGGCGGCCTACATCCTGTCCAACCAGGACCTGCCGTTGATCTCCACCACGAAGGGCCTGGGCGGCGGGCACAGCCTGGTCGGCGGCGTCGACCCGGGCCGCACGATGGAGCTCGCCCTGGAGCAGGTCCGCCTGGGCTACCGCTACGAGTCGGCCGGCACCAAGGCCGAGCTCAACGGCGACTACTTCGGCGACGGCGGCTACCAGCTGCAGGGCCGGATGGAGCAGCAGCTCGGCGCCGGGCTCATGACCGGCGGCCTGCTGCACAGCGAGCGCGACGGCACCACCCGGGATCGCCTCGACCTGGGCTTCCGCAGCGACCGCCTCTCGGCGGACGCCTGGGCCGAGCGCCAGCGCGGCGTCAACGGCGACCTCAGCACCGTCGGCGGCCGCCTCTCCAACGTCGCCGGCCCCAATGAGCTCCAGGCCTACCTGCGGGGCGAGGCCCGGTCGGACGGCAGCTACGAGGCCGCTGGCGGCCTCTCCAAGCGCACCGAGGACTGGGGCTGGGGGGTCGAGGGCTACACCGGCCGCGACAACACCGGCCGCGAGGACAGCGGCGTGCGGGCTGTGTTCTCCCGGCGCTTCTGAGCCTCCCCCTACGGGGCCGATAGCTTCCCCCCATGGAAACCGACATCCTGATCATCGGCGGAGGCCCGGCCGGCTCGACCCTGGCCTCGCTGCTGCTGCGCTACCGGCCCCAGACCCGGGTGACCGTCGTCGAGCGCGCCGCCTTCCCGCGCTTCCACGTCGGCGAGACCCTGGTCTCGGACATCAACCGGGTCCTGCACGAGATGGGGGCCTGGCCCGCCGTCGAGGCCACCGGCTTTGTCCGGAAGTACGGCGCCACCTTCCGCTGGGGCGTGCCCGACGAGCCCTGGGACATGCTCTTCGCCGGCATGGACGCCCTGCGCCCCGACGCCCCACCCGGCGGCCCCGAGGAGGTCCAGACCGCCTGGACCTTCCACGTCGACCGCGCCCGCTACGACCAGGTCCTGCTCGACCACGCCCGCTCGCTCGGCGCCGAGGTGCTCTTCGGCACGGTCAGCGCCCTGCTGGAGGAGGAGGGCCGCGTCGTCGGCGCGCTCGTCGACGGCCAGCCCCGCCGCGCCCGGATGGTGGTCGACGCCACCGGGCAGAGCGGCCTGATGGGCAGCCTCGCCGAGCGCGAGCTGGACCCGCACCTGCGCAACGTCGCCTGGTGGGGCTACTTCCGCGGCTTTTCGCTGGAGCCGGCGCTCAACGGCACGCTGGACCGGTCCCGCGCCTTCATCGTCGCCCACCCCGTCGGCTGGAGCTGGTACTTCCCGATCCGCCCGGACCTCGTCTCGGTCGGCGTCGTCACCACGCTGGAGGCCCACCGCCAGCGCACCGTCGGCGACGACGAGGCCTTCTTCCGCGAGGCCCTGGCCGGCTGCCCCGACATCGCCCGCCTGCTGCAGGACGCCGAGCTCGTCCCCTACGCCCCGGACCTGCCCCGGGTCCACCGCATCGCCGACTTCTCCTACATCTCCCGCTCCATCGTGAAGCCCGGCCTCGTCCGGGTCGGCGACGCCGCCGGCTTCGTCGACCCGATCCTCTCGGTCGGCTGCTTCCTCGGCCAGAACGGCGCCCGCCTGCTCGCCTACAGCCTGCTCTCGCTCTTGCGAGGAGACAGCGGCTTCACCGAGGACGAGCTGCTCGCCTCCTACGCCGAGCAGGTGCGCGAGGTGCTCAGCGCCTACCGCGAGATCACCTGGTTCTTCTACCGCTTCAACGAGCGCCCCGAGGCCTGGTGGGCCCGCGCCCGCGAGCTGGTCCAGGACGCCGGCCTGCCCCGCCGGGCCACCGATCTGCAAGCCTTCACCGCCTTCGCCTCGGGCTTCGCCGCCCGCCGCGGGGTGGTCGGCGAGCCGACCCGCCAGTTCGACGAGCCCTTCCTGCTGGACGCCTTCCGCCGCCTCGTCGATCCCCAGGCCGAGCCCACACCCCCGGCCCGCCTCGCCCCCGACACCCGCCCCGCCCTGGTCGGGCCCTGCCTGCTCTCCGAGCGCGCCGTGCCCGTCGACGGCACCGGCCGGATGATCCGGGCCCTGCGGGTGGAGGTCCAGGGCGGCCGCTTCGACGAGGCCGAGACCGCCTTCGTCCGCCGGATGATGGTCCCCTTGACCATGCGCCCCCTCTTCGGCCTGCTGGACGGCAGCCGAGACCTCCCCCAGCTCCAGCGCGAGCTCGGGGCGCAGATGGGCCTGGGGCCGGCGCACGAGGCCGATCTCGGGCGGTACCTGCGCACGGTGCTGACGGGTTTGCAGGAGCGGGGGCTGCTGAAGGGCTGATATGCTCCCCCCATGCACATCCTCCTGCTCCCGCTCCTCTTCGCCTGCTCCGAGAAAGACACCGGCGACGGCTCCTCAACGGGGGACGGCGGCACCGCGGGCGGCGACCCCTACCTCGTGACCGTCGAGACCACCCTGGGCAGCTTCGACATCCAGCTCGACCCCGACAACGCGCCCGTCACCACCGAGAACTTCCTGGTCTACGTCGACGAGGGCTTCTACGACGGCGCCGACGGCCTGGGCGCGACCATCTTCCACCGGGTGATCGCCGGCTTCATGAACCAGGGCGGCGGCCTGACGGCGGCCGGCAGCGCCAAGGCGACCCACGCGGCGATCGTCCTGGAGAGCGACAACGGCCTGTCCAACCTGCGCGGCACCATCGCCATGGCCCGCACCGACGTGGCCGACTCGGCGACCTCGCAGTTCTTCATCAACACGGTGGACAACACCTTCCTGGACTACAGCGGCGCCTCCAGCCCCGGCTACGCCGTCTTCGGCGAGGTGGTCGCCGGCATGGATGTGATCGACGCCATCGCCGCGGTGCAGACCGACGGCAGCGACCGTCCGCTAGAGGACATCGTCATCGAGTCCTGCTCCCGCTAGGTCGGCGCTTCGTACATATAGCGAAGGAAGCTGGTCAGGATCGCCCCGGTCTTCAGGTTGTTGGCCGTGATGTCCGGCGGGTAGCTGTACTGCAGCAGGAAGTCGTTGCTGGGACCGTCCATCCAGTAGCGGTCGAAGCCCCCGCGGTCGTCCAGGTGTCCCACTCGAAAACGGTCCTTGTGCTCGGTCTCGTGCAGGAAGGCGTTGCCGGCGTAGATGGTGCCATCCCAGTCCACCGTCACCTCGCCGTTGAGCCGCATCGGCATCGGGCGGTTCTCCAGGTTGACCAGCACCAAGGGCTCGCCCGCCTGCTGCCGCCGGCGCAGCTCCTGCCCGACCCGGTGCAGGTTCTGGGCGAAAGCCTGCTGCTGGGCGGTGCTCCAGAGCCGGCCCAGGGTGAAGTTGATCTGGATCCGGCGGAAGCCCAGGTCAGCGATGTGGGCGAAGTTGTCGTACAGCTTGTGGGCGTGCAGGGGGTGCACGACCATGATCACCTCGTGCCGGATCCCGCTGTCCTGGATGGCCTGCACCCGGGGGGCGATGCCGGTCGCATAACTGTCCTCGCCCACCTGGCGGGAGGGGCGGAACATGCGCTGGGTCTGTGGGTCTCCGTCCAGGGAGAGCTCCAGCCGGACCGGGTGCCGGGAGAGCCAGGCGAGCTTGTCCTCGTCCAGCGACCAGCCGTTGCTGGAGAGGATGAAGGAGAGCTGCTTGCCGCGGGCGCGGGCCTGGACGGCGCCGTACTCCATCGCGTGCTGGACCAGCCCCCACTCCAGCAGGGCCTCGCCCCCGAAGAACTGGAGCTGCACGGCCGGCCGATCGCTGGCCAGGAGCAGATCGATGCTGCGCTCCATCGTCGCCCGGTCCATCACCCGTCCGTCCTGCTTGGGGATCCAGCAGTAGTTGCAGCGCAGCTCGCACTGCCAGGTCGGGATCACCACCAGCCGGGGGATCTCCTCGTGGCTGAAGCGCTGCAGGGCCGGCAGCCAGGCCTCCTTCGGGCCGAGCAGGGACTCGGCGATGCCGAGCTGCGCGGCCCCCCCCTGGGGGGTGTAGCGCGCCCCGATCAGCGACTGGAAGAGCAGGCGACGGGGGAGATCGTCCAGCCGCCGCAGCAGCCGCTCGCCCTGGCGGGCCTCCTCGCCTTCCAGGGTGGCCAGGCGCTCGGTCCAGAGGGCGCGCAGCCGCTCCAGCGCGCCGAGGTAGAGGCGCTCGTCGGTGAACAGATCGGCGTCGACGGCGGCGGCGACCCAGGGGTCGCGAGGATCGTCCTGCTGGACGAAGGGGTAGTCCAGCTCGGGGTGGTTGGGCACCGAGGCCACCGCGCGCAGTCGGAGCTGCCCGACGGTCCCCTGGCGGACCCGGCGGCGGTGGCTGGCGCTGGGGAAGTAGCTGACCAGCCGCGGCACGACCGGGAACCGGATGTGGAAGTGGCGCGGGTGGCGCAGCTTCAGGCGGGCGACCTCGCTGAGCACGTCGACCAGGTCGTCGGCGCTCGTGTCGCCGTTGCTGAGGATGAAGTAGCCGTCGAAGTGCAGGCCGCGGCGGTCCAGCTCGGCGGCGATGGCCCGGACGTGGGCGAGGCCGTAGCCCTTGCCCAGCCGCACCAGCTCGGCCTCGGCGTAGCTCTCGATCCCGATCTGCAAGAAGCTGGACCAGGAGCGGGAGCGGTGGTCGAGCACGAAGTCCCGGGGGGGCACCGGCAGGCCGTGGTCGGCGAAGCAGTCCGGCGTGATCACGTCGAGCAGCTCGGTGTCGGGCTCGGGCAGCAGGCGGCCGTCCTGGCGGCGGCAGAGGTCGGCGATGCTGACCTGGATGCTGGACAGGCGGAAGGGGGTCTGTTTCAAGTGTGAGAAGAAGTCCAGCACCCGCTGCCGCTCGCAGGCGAAGTCGTCGTCGCTGATGTGGACCCGGTAGGCGTTGTCCGGGATCTGCTCGCCGTACAGCTCGGCGAAGCGGCGCTGGTACTCGGCCAGGACCGCGAAGATGCCCTCGGCGCTGCGGGCCTGGAAGCTCTCCCGCCCGATGATCGAGCAGAAGGTGCACTTGTGCAGGCAGCCGCGAGAGGTCGAGAGCTCGATGCCACCCTGGATGTGCCGCGCCTGCAGGTGGGCGAGGTCCAGCGGGACGGCGTCGAGGTCCTCGACCTGGACGGTGCGCGCACAGTTGCTGGCGAGCAGCCGGCGGCCGGCCCGATCCAGGGCGATCATCCCCTCGATCTGCAGCAGGGCCTGGACCTGGGCGGGCGAGAACGGCGTGTCGATGTCGGAGCCGCCCAGCAGGGCGGCGAGCCGAGGGACGAAGTGCTCGCCGGCACCCCGACAGACGAAGCTGACATCGGGCAGGTGGGCGGCGACATGCTCCGGCGTCAGGGTCGGCATCACGCCTCCGACGGCGACATGGGCCCGGCAGCCCTGGCGGCGCAGCTCGGCGATCAGCGAGACGACCCCCTCCCAGTAGCCCTCCAGCAGGGTGATCCCGACCAGCTCGATGCCCCCGGCCTGGACCGCGGCGGCGACCGACTCCATGCCGATGACCGGGCGCTCCTGGCCGGTGATCGCCATCTTGACGTTGGCCAGCACGACCTCGGTGCCCGCCTGCCGCAGGGGGGAGATCATATGCAGCACGCCCTGCGAGATCTCCGCGTCGTTGTGCGGCATGTCGGTGTTCATCAGCGACTCGAAGAAGAGCGCTCGTCTGGCCGGGCGCAGCTCGCCCGCGGGTGCGGAGGCCGGGCGCTCCTGGGGGGGCAGCGCTCCAACCAGCGCCTCGACCGGGTGGTGGATCGGCTGGGCGGCGACCCAGGGCCCGTCGAGGTGCACCGTGTCGCCTTCCACGCGCGCGAGGGTGCCCGCGGGGCCCAGGACGACCCGGGCCCCTCCAGCTCGGCTCCGACCGACCGAGCCCGCGGCCCGCAGCCAGGTGGCGACCGGCAGCTCGGCGCCGCTGTCGTCGACCAGCTCGATGCGCCCGGGGAAGCCCTGCGCCCGGCGGCTGAGCACCCGCCCGTCTTCGGCCTGGATGCGCTGGCCTTCGGGCGCGTGCCGCCCGCCATCGGGCTCGATGACGTAGTACCAGCCGCGGTCGATGGCGTCTCGGGTGCTCACCCGGGGGAGTGTATCCCAGGGTTTCAGATTATCCCTCGCCCGTGCCCCGCCTTCGACGCCTGCTCCGCTCTGCCCTGGTCACCCTGATCGGGCTCCTGCTGAGCCTGCTGCTCGTCTCCGGCCTCCAGGTCCTGGCCGCGCGCGTCATCGACCCGCCGCTGACCCTGACCATGCTGGAGGCCTCCTGGGACTACAGCCGGGCCCGGGGCGAGCTGTTGCTGTGGGAGCGGGAGTGGAAGGACCTGGACGAGCTGGGCACCCGCGTTCCGCGCGCGGTGGTCAGCAGCGAGGACGCCCGCTTCTGGCTGCACCACGGCTTCGACTGGCAGGGCATCTGCTCCGCCGTCGAGCAGAACCGCGAGCGGGCCGCCTCGGGCGACACGCGGCGGGTGGGGGGCAGCACCATCAGCCAGCAGGTGGCCCGCAACGTCTTCCTCTGGCAGGGGCAGAGCTACCTGCGCAAGGGCCTGGAGACGCTCTACACCCTCTGGATGGAGCTGCTGCTGCCCAAGGAGCGCATCCTGGAGCTGTACCTGAACGTCGCCGAGACGGGGGTGCTGACCTTTGGGGTGGAGGCCGGGGCGCAGCGCTACTTCCAGCGCTCGGCGGCGCAGCTCTCGCAGGAGGAGGCCGGGCGGCTGGCGGCGGTGCTGCCCTCGCCCCGGCGCTGGGGGGTCCAGGGCAAGCGGGCCAGCGCGCGAACGGTCTGGATTGAGAACAACCTCGCCCCCTGGCCGGGCAAGCCGGGCTTCGACGAGGCCCTGGCCCGTCACCGGGAGCGGGCTCCGGGGCCGCTGGACTGCTGGTAGTCAGCCAGGTGTGGCGACGAAGCCCGCGCCCGCGCCCCCCAGCGGCTGAGGCCGGGCCGCGGCCGGCACGAAGACGCTGTCGCCAGAGAGCAGGCGCATGCTGCCCAGGTAGAGGCTGCCCCCGGTGCAGAGCACGATGGCTGGCCCACGAACGGGGCTGTGCGCCCCTCGCAACCGGAAGGGCGCCCCGGGGCTGGGCCAGCCGCCTTGCTCATCCGTCTCCAGCACCGGCGGAGGCGGGGCCTCGACGTCGAGGACAGAGAGCAGCTCGGCGGGGTCTTTGTGCTTGATGGTCAGGCCGCCGCGCAGCACGTTGTCGCTGTTGCCCATCAGCTCCAGGGCGACGCCTTCAATATAACAGTGCAGGTTGCCGGCGGGCAGGTACAGTCCCTGTCCGGGCTCCAGGTGAACGGTGCGCAGCAGCAGCGGGAAGAGGGCGCCGGGGTCGCCGGGGTGGTGCTGGAGCAGCTCGGCGACCAGCGGATCGCGGGCCTTGTCCAGCGCGCGGAGCACCTCGGGGGAGCCTCCCATCAGCAGGGCGGTGGCCTCGCGGCGGTCGGCGGGGCTCAGGCCGACCGCGGCCAGCAGCTGCCGGCTCTCCTCCCAGGGCCGCCAGCCGCAGAGCGCGCGAAAGGGGGTCAGGGCGACGACCAGCTCGGGCTTGGCCTGGGGGTCGGGGTAGCTGCGGGTGGGCGCGTCCCGGGGCAGGCCGGCGGCCTCTTCGCGGTCGAAGCCACGGCGGGCCTGCGCGGCGTCGGGGTGGGTCTGGACGCTGAGCGGCGCGGCCACGGCCAGGATCTTGAAGAGGAAGGGCAGCTCTTCTCCCCCGCCCAGCATCTCCGCCGGCCAGCGCCGGATGGCCTGGTCGAGGGAGAGCTCCTGACCCTCGTGCTCGACGGTGCTGGGCGCGCGGGGGTGGGCGCCCATCCAGAGCTCGGCCTCGGGGTGCTCGCCGGGCAGCTTGCCGCGCAGGCGGGCCAGGGCCTTGGTGCTGCCCCAGGCGTAGCGCTGGATCGGGTTCTTCAGGCGCAGGGGCTCGAGGGGCGCGCTCACCCGGGGTTCCGGAAGCGCACGGCGCTGGCGACCAGCTCGTAGCTGATGCCGCCCGTGGCCTGCTTCTCGGGGACGGCGCCCGCCGTGCCGGCCTCGCTCTCGTAGTGGGCGACCGTCTCGGCGTCGACGGGCTTCGCGATCAGCACGCCCTCGAGCTCGGCCTCGCGCCCCTGGCCCTGCTTGTCAACCGAGAAGGCGTGGTCCTTCATGGTCACGCGCACCATCTGCTCGCCGCCGCTCAGCGGGGTGAGCACCATCCAGCAGCCCTGGGACTGGCAGACATCGGCGACGCGGCCGCTGACGCGCACGGTCTGGTCGACGTGGGCGGCCGGATCGGCGAGCAGGGTCTCGCAGCGCAGGAGGGAGGCGGGGTCGGTGGTGAACTCGGTGCCGAAGTGGGACCAGCCGCCGCTGGAGCTGCTGTTGGCGGGCAGGAGGGAGGGGCCCCGGCGCTTGTCCGATGTGGCCTGCGCAGCCGCGGGGGCGGCGGATTGGGAGGCGGAGGGCTGGGCGCTGCCGGGGGAGGTCGAGTCGGCCTCTCCGCAGGCCAGCAGGGCGAGAAGGAACACCATCGGGGGGCCTCCGGGGTAGTCTTCAGGGGGTCTCCTGCCCCTATCTCCCTGGAACCTGCCCTGGCCCGCGTCCTCCTCAGCCACAACTACCACCTCGCCCTCGATCCCCGCGAGGCGGCGCTGGGGCGCCCCTATCCGCCGCTCCAGACCCTGGTGGCGGCGGCCCGGCTGAAGCGAGAGGGCCACGAGGTCCTCTTCGACGACCGCAGCTTCCAGCCCGACGAGACCGACTTCGGCGCCCTGCTCGACCGCCTCCGCCCCGAGGTCCTGGCCCTGGTCGGCGACGATCACTCGGTGGCGATGAAGCAGTGCCTGGGCCGCATCCGGCGGGCGGGCCTCGCCATGCTGGAGCAGGCCAGGCGGCGCGGCATCCCGGCCCTGGCCAGCGGGCCGGACGTCTCGGACCACCCCCAGGACTACCTGGACGCCGGCGCGACCGCGGCCGTCTCGGGCGAGGTGCAGGAGGCGCTGGTGGAGTGGCTGGCGGGTCGCTCGGCGGTCGAGGGCCTGCACGGCGCGCGCGGGGCGGGGGGACGCCGGGCGCCGCTGAGCGATCTGGACGGCTTGCCCGCTCCGGCCTGGGAGCTGCTGGACCTGTCCCCCTACCGGCAGGCCTGGCTGCGCTCGACCGGAGCCTGGGAGCTGCCCCTCTCCACCGCCCGCGGCTGCCCCTACCGCTGCAACTGGTGCGCCAAGCCGACCTGGGGGCGCAGCTACGCCCTGCGCTCGCCCGAGCGCGTCGCCGCCGACATCCTGGAGCTGCAGGACCGCCTCTCGCCCGACCGGCTCTGGATGACCGACGACATCTTCGCCCTGCGCCGGCGCTGGCTGCGCGAGCTGCGCCTCGCCCTCGACGCCAGCCGGGGGGCTCGCCCGATCCTGCCCTACCGCTGCCTCTCCCGGGCCGATCTGCTGGGCGAGGCCGCCTTCGCCGTCGACCTGGCGGCCACCGGCTGCCGGGAGGTCTGGCTGGGGGCCGAGAGCGGCTCGGACGAGGTCCTGCGGGCGATGGACAAGGAGACCACGGTGGGCGAGATCGAGGTGGCCACGCGCAACCTGCGGGCCGCGGGCATCGCCGTGGGCTTCTTCCTGCAGCTTGGCTACCCCGGCGAGGGCCTGGAGGAGGTGCGCGCCACCGTCGAGCTGGTCCGGCGCTTGCGGCCCGAGCGCATCGGCGTCAGCGTCAGCTACCCGCTGCCTGGGACCGCCTTCTACGAGCGGGTCGAGGCCAGCCTGCGGGCGACGAGCTGGGAGGCCAGCATGGACAACCGGCCCCTCTTCGAGGCCCCCTTCGAGCAGCCCTTCTACGAGGCCGCCAAGCGGGTGATCCAGCACCAGCACGCGCTGAGCCTGGGCCCCTCGGCCCTGCGGCGGCTGCCGGCCGAGCCGCGCCTCGCCGGGAGGCAGCTGTTGGGGGCGGCCCTGCACGGCCTCGCCCTCCCCCTCGCCCGGGCGCGGATGGCGAGGCGGGCGCGGCCCAACCCCAAGGCGGTCCGGCTGCCGCTGGAATAGCCCCCCTGTCGAGCGGGTCCATCCGCCACCCGCCGAGGTCCCCATGCTCCTCCTCCTCAGCAGCCTCGCCTTCGCCGCGCCCACCTGGACGCAGATCTCCACCAGCAGCGCCTGGCAGGAGTTCAAGGTCGCCTCGACCAAGAACGCCGGCGAGGTGCGGCTCTCCAGCGCGACCATCGGCGGCACGGCCTGCTTCCGCGGGCTGGCGAAGGTCGGCGACGTGGCCGCCGAGAAGCTGCTGACGGTCGCGACCGACATCGAGGGCGCCAAGACCTGGTCCTCGGCCGGCATCAAGGACGCCGTCGTCCTGAAGCGCTCCGGCGAGGTGCTGGACTACTACCAGTACCTCAGCGTGCCGATCGTCAGCGACCGCTTCTGGTTCCTGCACGGCACCGTCTTCCGCGAGGCCGGCCAGGTCGGCCTGCGCTGGGAGAAGGCCTGGGAGCGGGGCGGGCCCTACGCCTCCACCTACGAGGAGCTGGTCGCCGCCAACCCCAAGGCGGTCGAGCCGCCGGTCAACGTCGGGGGCTGGCTCTTCAAGAGCGCCGAGGCCGGGGTGGAGATCAGCTACCTGATCTGCACGGACAGCGGCGGGGCCATCCCCGAGAACCTGCAGAGCATGGCCACCAAGGGCACGCTGCCGACCACGGTGGACGACCTGGTCAAGGAAGCGAGGCGGCGGTGAGCGATCCCTTCGTCGCGCCGCAGTCCAGCCCGCGCCTCAGCCCGGCGGAGGCCATCGACGTGCCAGCCTTGCGCTTCGCGCGCTGGACGCTGGTCTTCTGCGGCCTGATGTACATCCTGATGGGCGTCGGCGCGGGGCCGCTGGTGGCCTGGTCGATGCAGGTCGACCACCCCGGCGAGCCCGTCTCCGGCGGGTTCACGGTCGGGCTCAGCCTGGTGATGTTCATCATCATCGCCGGCTTCGGCTCGCTGAACTTCGTGGCGGTCTGGGGCCTTGGCCGGGGGGCGAAGTGGGCCTGGATCATGGCCCTGGTCCTGGGCGGGATCTACCTGCCTTCGGGCTGCTTCCCCTTCGGCGCGATCGTGCTCTATGGGCTGCTCAAGGACGAGGTCCGCAAGGCCTACCTGGGCTGAGGGAGGGCGAGGGGGCAGGCGGCGCGCTGTTTTCAGGAAGTGAAAACACTTGTTTCTGGCGCAGTTTGGAGGAGGATTTAGGTGGGGGGCTCTTCCACAGGAGTCCAGATGCGTCGTACGTTCATTCTCTGTCTCGTTCCGCTGCTCGCTGCCTGCAATTCGGGCCTGGGGGGCTACTGGTCGGGGCAGCTCTCCTGCCCGGGATCGGACAGCGCCAACAAGTTCGACGTGGAGATCGAGAAGCTCCAGGCGGGCACCTACGTGGGTGAGCTCCTGGTTGAATCTACCGCCAGCGCCTCCAGCGGCGGTTCGTACTACGAGGCCTGGCGAGAGCTCGGCATCGACCTGAGTGTCAACATCGACGGCAAGAAGGCTCAGCGTCTGGACTACACTGCGGTGGTCATGGACTTCTCATGCAAGCTTTGGGAGGATGGCAACCTGGTGTCCAGCTCCTGCGACGAGATGGGTGTGGAGATCTCGGCGGACGAAGACTTCGACATGGGGGTCTGGCGATGGGATGGCGCTGATGAGATCAGCATCTCCGACGGTGACTGCGATGGCGAGATGATCCGCTGAACCCCTGAACCCCTGGAGCCCCCATGATCGCCGCTCTGCTGCTCGTCTCCTGCACCAAGCTGTACACTGTCCACATGGGCGTGCAGCCTCCCGAAGACGCGCACTACATCCTGGTCCGCACCAACTCCACCGGGAACATGTTGGTATACGACTGCCTCAGCAAGCCCGACGGCGAGTCCTGGGAGCCGACCTGCGTGAAGGCCAACATGCGTTCGGTGCCCCCGGAAGCGAAGTAGGTCGCCCCCCCGCCCCTACAGCGTCCGCTTGACCGCGCCGTCCGGCCCCCGCTCGGGCGGGCGCGTCGGCTCGACCTCTTCCGGGACGGGCTCGGCGGGCTGGGGCCGGCTCGGCCTCGGGGCGGGGCGGGCCATGGCCTCCTGACGGGCCAGCTCCTCGCGCAGCGCCTCGATCCGGGCCGTGGACTCGGCGTCCTCGCCCTTGGTGTTCAGGCTCCAGAGTCCCTTGCCGAGGTTGCCCAGTCGCTTGATGACGCTCATGGTGAGGTGCTCCCTGTGGGCTCACCGTACCGTCGGGGGCCGGCGATCGCCACCCCGCTACTCCCCCACCCCGCTAGTCCTCCACCACCGGCTCCCCTGCGGCCAGCCCGCGCAGGAAGCCCTCCACCTGCGCGCGGGCGGCCTCGACCTGGAACATCACCTCGTGACCGTCCTCGACGCCGTCCTCGCGGTGCTGGACGACCACCCGGGTCCGGCCATCGCGGTTGGCCTGGACCGGCAGGGGCAGCACCTCTCCGCCGACCAGGGGCAGCAGCTCCTCCAGCGGGCGGAAGACCTGCAGCTCGGGGTGGGCGGCGTCCAGCGACTCTCCGCCGAGGTCCAGGCCGTGGCTGAGGGCGAGGGCGTTGGCCATTGGCGGCAGGATGTAGGTGTCGACGATGCCTTGCAGGACCAGGATGTCCCGACCCTGGGAGGCCTGGGCGCCCCAGACGGGAGGGTCGGCGCTCTCGCCCGCCCACTGCAGCAGGTTCAGGGCGGGGTCGAAGGCGTGCAGCTCGCGCCCGTCGTAGCCGAGGATGGCCTCGGCGATGGGCCGAACCTGCAAGGGGCTCTGCTTGTGGACGACGTTCTCGATCCAGCTCCCGCCGGCGCCGGAGAGCACCAGGGCCCGCACCTCGGGGCTGAGTGAGGCCGCCAGCGGGGCGATGGTGGCGCCCATGCTGTGGCCGACAAGGGCGAGGGTGGACAGATCCAGGCGCGGCGAGGGCTGGTCGGGGCAGCCCTCGGGCAGGGCGAGGCCGGCGGCGAGGGCCGGCCAGAGGGAGATCTCGATCGCCGACTGGCGCAGGTTGTCCCGCATGGCCGCGGGGTTGGCGATGTTGAAGATGAGGAACTGTTCGTCTCCTCCGCTGACGTTGCGCAGGCCGCCGTGGGGGCCGTCGATGGACAGCCCGGCGAAGCCCGCCGCGGCGAAGGTCCGGGCCATGCCGCTGCCGGGCACCAGGACGGTGCCGGTGGCGTCGCGCTCGCCTCGGTCGACCAGGGGCCGCTCGCCTCCTCCTCCGGTGCGGATCATCATGGCCAGGGGGAAGCCCCCCTCGGGCGGCGCGGCGCGAGGGAGGGTCAGCACGACGCGCGCGGTCTCCCAGTGGTCGAGGGCGGGGCTGCCGTCCTGGGCGAGCAGGATCTCGCCGCCCTCGCTGAGGTAGGGCGCTTCGCCGGACTGGTAGACGGGCATGGCGGTGCTGCCCTCGAAGACACAGTAGTCGTCGAAGCTCTCGACCAGGGACAGATCTTCGGGCGGCGGGGCGGGGTTCTGTTCTCGGGCGAAGCGGGCGAAGGCGAGCAGCTCGGTTTGGGGGTCGGCGGTGGTGAAGGCGGTCAGTCCGGCGACGGAGGAGGCCGGCAGTCCGCTATGGACCAGGGCGGCGCGGTACTCGGCGCAGGGGGCGGGGGCGAGGCCCTCGGGGCAGCCTCCGGCGAGCAGGGTGGCCGCGCCGGGCCAGGCGGGCAGGGTCGTCCCGTTGGCGAGGCGCAGGGCGGTGGTCAGGACCGCGACATGGCGGGCGCCGGGGGCGAGCGGCAGGCCCTGGAGCGGGAGCAGGGTGAGCAGGTTGCTGTCGCCGAAGGGGCCCCCGTCGGCCTCGAAGCGGCTGTCCACCGGCACGCGGCGAAGGATGCCCTGGGGCGAGAGCTCGGCGAGGAAGAGGGGGGCGTCGGGCTCGATGCTGGCCAGCAGCGTGGGGAGGGAGGCCGGATCGAGCGGGGCGCGGAGGCGGAAGCCGACGCCCGCGGTGGTGGAGAAGCCGGTGGCCCGGCCGTGCAGGAGCGAGAGCAGGTCGGCGACGAGCGGGGTGCCGTCGGGGTTGGGGAAGGCCGCGAGGTCGACGGTGCCGGTGGGGCCCAGCCGGTGCGCGCTGGGGTGCGGCGCGGCCCAGAAGTCGGTGGCGGTCCGGGCGAAGTCGTGCTCGACCGCCCCGGGTGGGGTCGGGACGGAGGCGGCGCAGGCGACGAAGAACAGCAGCACGGGCGGATCGTAACGCGGTGTCAGGTATTCGCTTTTGCCATTTGCTCTTGGCCTGGCAAACATGGAAAGATAGCGAGCGGCACCTGGGGTTCCAACGAATGCTGCTCGCCCTGCTCCTCGCCTGCACGACAAAGCCGCTCTCGGCGGACGACACCTCTACGGCGCCGGACGGCGGGAGCCCGACGGAAGGCGACGCCGGGACCCCGACGGGTGGCGACGGCGGGAGCCCGACGGAAGGCGACGCCGGGACCCCGACGGGTGGCGACGCCGGGACCCCGACCGAGCCGACCGAGCCGACCGAGCCGACCGAGCCGACCGAGCCCGTGCGGCGGGTGCGCTTCGTGGCGATGGGGGACGCGGGGGAGGGCAACACGGACCAGTACCTGGTCGGGGAGCGCATCGCCGAGGTCTGCGCGGCCAAGGATGATGAGCACGGTCCGGGCTGCGAGTTCGTGCTCTACCTGGGCGACAACTTCTACGACGATGGCGTGGACGACGTCGACGACAGCCAGTTCGAGTCCAAGTTCGAGCTGCCGTACGCCGGCCTGGACCTCCCCTTCATGATCTCGCTGGGCAACCACGACTACGGCGAGCTGTCCGTGTACTGGTGGAAGGCGGACTACCAGGTCGAGTACACCGACCACTCAGAGAAGTGGACCCTGCCGGACAAGTACTACAGCTTCGAGTGGGAGCACGCCTCGTTCTTCGCGCTGAACACGAACGAGATCCTGCTGGGCTGGTCGGACGCCGAGCAGCAGGAGTGGCTGGAGGACGAGCTCGCGGCCAGCAGCGCCGACTGGAACATCGCCTTCGGGCACCACCCCTACAAGAGCAACGGCCAGCACGGCAACGCCGGGGAGTACGAGGGCTACTCCTGGCTGCCCATCGCCAATGGCGCGACGGTCCAGTCCTTCATGGACGAGTCCTTCTGCGGGAAGATCGACCTCTACCTCTGCGGCCACGACCACAACCGCCAGTGGCTGGAGCCCGAGTGCGGCGTCGAGCTGATCGTGAGCGGGGCCGGGTCGAAGACCACCGACCTGGAGGGCCGCGGCAGCCCGACCTTCTTCGAGGACGACACCATCGAGGGCTTCGTCTGGATCGAGCTGGCCGACGACACGCTCACCGGTGAGTTCTGGACCCGCGATGGCGAGGTCGACTTCACGCGCACGGTCGAGCGGACGCGCTGAAGCGGATTATCTGGCCCTGTGCCCGTCTACCGGATCCCCTCCGAGCACCTCTTTCCACCGGTCGACAACGCCGAGCCCGATGGCCTGCTTGGGGTGGGGGGCGACCTGGCGCCCGAGCGGCTCGAGCTGGCCTACCGCAGCGGGATCTTCCCCTGGTACAGCGAGGGCCAGCCGATCTTGTGGTTCTCGCCGGACCCGCGCTTCGTGCTCTACACGGCCGAGCTGGAGGTCCCGCGCAGCTTGAAGAAGATCGTGCGGCGCGGCGACTTCCGGATCTCGATGGACACGGCCTTCGCCGAGGTGATCGGGCAGTGCCGGCAGCGCTCCCGGCCCGGCCAGCGCGGCACCTGGATCACGGGCGCGATGGAGCGCTCCTACAACGAGCTGCACGCGCGGGGGCAGGCGCACAGCGTCGAGGCCTGGTCGGGCGAGCGGCTGGTGGGAGGCTTGTACGGGGTCGCCTTCGGCCACTTCTTCGCGGGCGAGAGCATGTTCGCGCTGGAGCCGGACGCCTCCAAGGTGGGCTTCGTGCACCTGGTCCTGCAGCTCCGGGCCTGGGGCTTTCCCTTGATCGACAGCCAGGTACACACCGCCCACCTGGAGCGCTTCGGAGGCAAGCACATCCCGCGGCGACGCTACCTCGCCGAGATCGACCGGCTGATCCGCCAGCCTCGCCCGGCCGGACCCTGGCGCTTCGACGAGGGCTTCCGGCCCGAGGTCTGAGCTCCCCTCATAAGGAAAGCCCCTCTCAGGGCAGGCCCCCTCTCAGGGCAGGCGGCGCTCCATGCCTCTCAGATCCAGCGCTCCGACGACCGTGCCGGAGATCTGGCCCTCGGCGTCGATGAAGACATTGGTGGGCAGAGCCGGCACCTTGTAGAGCTGGGCGACCTGGTCGTCGGCGGCGGCGACGGGGAAGAGGATGCCGTGCTTGCGGGCGTGCAAGGCGACGTGCTCGTTGGGGCCGGAGTCCACGGCGATGCCGAGGATCTCCAGCTCGGGGTGCTCGGCGTGCAGGCGGTTGAGGTCGGGGACCTGGCTCTTGCAGGTGCCGCACCACTCCGCCCAGAAGACCAGGAGCACAGGCTTCCCGCGCTGCTCGGCGAGGTCGAAGGAGGTCCCGTCGGTCCGTGTGAGCTGTACGGCGGGCGCCTCACCGCTGAGGCCGGCGCCCCGCGGCCAGCCGATCCAGGCGGCGACGGCGACCGCCAGCAGCGCGACGATGGCGTAGTCGATGACCCAGCGCGGCAGGGCCGAGAGGCGGGACAGGGGAGCCATGGGGGCACTCTACGTCGCCCGCGGACCGGGCGCGATAGCCCCTGCCGATGTTGCCCGACGAGCCCGACGAGCCCGATTGCCTGCGCGCCGACCGGCCCCTGATCCGAGACGACCGCAAGGAGCGGGTCGCCGCCGCCCTGGCTCAGCGGCTGGGCAGCGTGGTGGTGGTCTGCGAGGCGGTCCACCGTCGCCACAACGTCAGCGCCCTGCTGCGTAGCGCCGAGGCCTTCGGGGTCCACGAGGTCCACCTCGTCACCGGCCCCTTCCGTCCCAGCAAGGGCGCCACCCGTGGCGCCGAGAACTGGCTGGAGCTGCACCTGGAGACCGAGATCGGCCCCAGCATCGAGGCGCTGCGGGCCCGCGGCTTCCGGGTGGTCGTCGCCGATCTCTCGGCGGAGGCCTGGAGCCCCGAGACGGTGCCCGTCGATCGGCCGCTGGCCATCGTCTTCGGCTCGGAGCACGACGGGGTCAGCCCCCAGGCGCGGGCCCTGGCCGATGGCGCGGTGATGGTCCCGATGCGCGGCCTGACCGAGTCGCTGAACGTCTCGGTCGCCTCGGCCTGCGTGCTCCAGCGGGTCGCCGAGCGGCGCCGCGAGGTGGTCGGGGGGGGCGATCTGGAGCCCGAGCGCCAGCGCGCCTTCTACGAGAGCTGGCAGGCCGCCGAGGAAGAGGAGAAGCTCGGCCGTCGCTCCCGGGTCCGGGTCGAGGACTAGCCCCCCAGCGCCGGGGCGAGGTTCTTGTCGATCCAGGCCTGGCGGGGGTCGTTGCCCGGCAGGTTGGCGCGGAGCTGGGCGACCAGCTCGGGCCAGCCGGGGCGCGATTCGTTCCGGGCCGCCAGGGCGACGATGTAGGCGTCCTCCCAGGTCGGCTGCTCGACCAGGCCCTGCAGCATGGCGATGACCTCCTTGGCGCGAGCCGGGTCGAGGCGGTCCTCCAGGTAGAGACGGGCCAGCAGCCGCAGGCTGGGCACGTCGGGCGGGGTGAAGCCGCACTTCATGGGGTTGCTGCAGTTGTTGACGTTCAGCCCGGACTCGAGGGCCTGCATGGCCCCCATCCGGTTGCCCTGGGCCAGCCGGGTCAGGCCCAGCAGCCGGTAGAGGTTGAGGTCCTTGGGGGCCTTGTGCAGCGTCGCGACCGTGGCCTGCTCGGCCTGCGGGTGCTGGCCCATGGCGTGGAGGAGGTGGGCGCGGGTGGCCTCGACGGCGAGGTCCGGACCCTTGCGCAGCATCTCGTCGCAGGCCTCCAGGGCGTCGGCGTGGCGTCCGCCCGAGGCCAGGATCTGCGCCAGGGCGACCCCGGTGTGCAGGGCGCCGATGCGCTGGTGGCCGAACTGCTGCCCGAAGGAGGCGAGGTCGCTGGCGGCCAGGGCGGGCTGCTGGCTGGCGAGGGCGGCGCGGGCGCGCTCGAAGCGGGCGGCGGGCTCACGCTCGACGAAGGGCGAGAGGGCCTGCCAGGCGCCGGCGGCGTCGCCCTCCTCCAAGCGCAGGACGGCCTCGGCGAACTCCTTGCCCAGCGCGGCCAGCCGGGTCCGCAGCTCGGCGGGGTAGGCCTCGATCAGCATGGCGAAGCGCACCCGCGGATCCGAGGGGGGAAGGCTCCACAAGGGATCGTCTCCCTCGGCGCGGACCACGGTCTGCCTCTGGGCCTGGGCCTCTGCCGCGAGGCGATCCTCCTCGCGCAGCTCGCGGGCGTAGCGCCGGGCCTCCTTGAGCTGGTCGGTGGTGGCCCCGAAGCCCCGGGCCATCTCCAAGTGCTCGGCGCCGCCTTCCTCGTCGCGGGAGGCGAAGCGGGCGGCGGCCTCGTCGAGGTTGATCCGGACCAGGGCTTCCAGGGCCTGGGCCAGGACCTTGGCGGCGTCGGGGTGCTCGACCTCCTCGACCTCCAGCCGGGCCTCGTTGGCCTCGCCCCGAGCCAGCAGGGCGCGGGCGCGCTCGATCCGCTCTTCCGTGGTGTAGACGCCGAACAGCCGGCCCAGGAATCCCATCACTCCTCCTCGCCCTGAAGATCCGAGCCGAGCTCCCCGCGCACCAGGGGGGAGCCGTACCGGCGGTGCTCTTCGACGTAGCCCAGCGACCGCGGCAGGACGCGGTCGATGTAGACGATCCCGTCGAGGTGGTCGCACTCGTGCTGGGCCACCACCGCGGGAAAGCCCGACAGCAGCAGCGCGACAGGGCTCCCATCCCGCTCCAGGGCCTCGACCCGCACCTCGGCCGGGCGGGCCACCGCCCCCCGCATTCCGGGCACGGACAAGCAGCCCTCCATGGTCACCGAGAGGCGCTCGCTGGTCGGGGTCAGGACGGGGTTGACCCAGACCCGCAGGTCCTCGTCGCTGCGCAGGCGGAGCACCACGATGCGCACCGAGCGGTGGACCTGGGGCGCGGCCAGGCCGGCGCCGTCGTACTCCTCGACGGTCTCCAGCATGTCCTCGATCAGGGCCTGGATGGAGGCCGAGGCGAGCTGGTCGGGGGGAACGGGCGCAGCGACCTGGCGCAGGACAGGGTGCCCGATCCGGGCGACGCGGAGAATTGCCATGGCGAGGGGATAACCACCCGTCCGCGATGGGGAAGCGAGCGGCCCGGGCGGCCTTGCGAGCGGAGGGGATCTCGGGTAGAGGCCCGGCCAACCATGGAGGGCCGTCATGGCCGACCCGAACAACCTCTGGAACGACAACATCGGCGGCGAAGCCACCATTTCGGGCAAGCGCGTTGCCTTCTATGTGGACAAGGAGTGCATCCTCTGCTCCGTCTGCTCCGATGCGGCCCCGAACAACTTCCGCATGAGCGACGAAGAAGATCACGACATCTGCTACAAGCAGCCCGAGAACGATGAAGAGCTGGCCCAGTGCTATGAGGCGATGGAGAACTGCCCGGTCGAAGCCATCGGCGACGACGGCAAGGCCTGATCCTTCAGCGTAGCGGGCGGCCGTAGGTGGCTCGCTCGACGTCGACCGCCTCGGCCTCGGCCTGGCGGACAAGGGCTCGCATTGCGGGCTCTTCGTCTATGCCCTCGTCGAGCACGATGGTCCGGTCCAGCGCCTTGGTGATGCGGCCCTGGTCGAGGACCAGGCGCAGCTCGCCCAGGCGGGTGCCCTGGCCGTGGGCCCGCACCCACAGCGCCTCGCCCACCCGGAAGGGGGGCCACTGCTCGCGGTAGTCGTCGGCCTCGATCACGAGGTCGATGCCGCCGTCGAGGGCCAGCTGGCGGGCGGCGTCGGAGGAGTCGTGGGCCAGCAGGATGAGGAGATCGACCTGGGGCCGGAGGGCGGCGATCGAGGCGGCGGCCTGGCCGGCGTCGGGCACGGTCCAGCCTGGGGGCGCCATCCAGGCCGGACCCGGGGCGGCGATGCCGACGACCCCGACGCGCAGCTCGCCCGCGTCGAGGATGCGTGAGCCCTCGACCCCCGGGTGGGCCACCGAGCTGCTGAGCAGGGGGAGCTGCTCGACCTGGTCGGGGGGCAGGCCGGCCATGTCCGAGGCGGCGAGGTTGAGCCCGGCGAAGCCGAGGCCGACGAGGCCCTGGCCCATCCAGCGGTTCCGGACCGCGGCTTCGGGCCGGGTGCCGCCGTCGAGGGCTCGGCCGGGGTCCAGCCAGCCCCCGGCGTTGAGGGCCAGGACGGGCAGCTCGGGGTTGGCGGCGCGCAGCGCCTGGACGTAGGCGCCGGCGCGCGCGAGCCCGCCCATGGGCTTCTTGTCGCAGCCGCAGGGCACGAGGCTGCCGCCCTCTTCGGCGCTGTAGAGCACCACCAGGGAGGCCGGGGTCCGGACCGTGCGCTCGGCCGCCGACCCGCGGGTGGCGAGCTCACTGTCGAGGCCCTGGGGCGACTGGGTGGCGGCCGGGGCCAGCGGAGCGGGTCGGCCGGCGCAGGAGACGAGGAGGAGGAGCGCGAGCGTCATGAAGCAGCAAGGCCCCAGGCGAGGAGGGTGCGGAGCGGGCGGAGGAGGGTCTGCATGCGGGCGTCCTGGAATCGATCCGGCGAGTCCTGGGCGAGGCGCTCCAGCCGACCCCGTGGGCGCCCGTTCAGCTCGATCAGGTGGGGGGCGTCGTGATCGTCGAGGACGAGGTCGATGCCGACCTCGAGGGCGCGGTGGTCGACGGGCAGGCGGTCGATCGCCGCGAGCGTGTCGTCGACCCGCTGCTGCAGTCGCGCCAGGGCCGGGGGCGCGAGGGCGTCCTGGACCGCCAGCACCCGTGCCCCTCGCTCGGCGTTGACGACCGGGTCGAGCTGGCTCTGGCGCAGAGCCCCGGGGGCCTGGACCCAGCTGCCGTCCGGGGCGCGCTGGGCGAGGACGCGAACACAGCGACCGGCGAGCCCGGCGGGCGGCGGGACGGCCTGCTGGAGGATGGCGGGTTCGAGGCTGCCCTGGGCCCCCGGCAGCTGCGTGGGCAGCGGGTCACCCGGGCCGACGAGGCGCACGCCGGCCCCCAGGGATCCATAGCGGGGCTTGAGGAAGCCGTGCCCCCACTCGCGCAAGCGACGGGCGAAGCGCTCGGGCCGGTCCTCGACCGCTGGCATGACCAGGCCCAGCTCCTCGAGGGTCCGCTGGCAGTGGAGCTTGTCTCGGCACAGCCGGGTGAAGGGCCAGGGGTTGCCCAGCGGCCGACCGTCCAGGTTGTCGAGGACGAGGCGGAAGGGCTCGGCCCGCCCCTGGCTGGGGTAGCGGTCGTAGAAGGCGATGGGGCGCGCCCGCGCGGATCGCCAGCCGGTCGAGGTCGGGACCAGCCCCTGCATCCACCCTCGGTCGACCCGGTCGCCCATCAGCAGCTCGACGCCCTCGGCGGCCAGGAGCAGGCCCGCCTGCCCCAGGGGCCAGGTCCCTGGCTCCTCGAGAGGAGCGGAGGGCTCGATCGGTACCAGCACGCCCAGGACGTTCATCGAGGCAGGGTATCGCGATGGGCCACGGTCAGGGCGGACAAAAAACGTCCTTGCTGGATTCTGAAAACGTGCAAGGCTGAATGAATGGATAGCCCGCTGCTGGTCGCCGTGCTCTTGCTCCTGCTGCTGGTGCTCCTGCTGCTCGGCCTGCGCCCGCTGTGGCAGCGCCTGCGGCGGCGACGTCGCTCCCTCGGCGCCCTGCGGGCTGAGTCGATGGCCGAACAGCTGCTCGAGCGCGAGGGCTACCGGGTGGTCGAGCGCCAGGCCCGGGCCTGGGGGAGCGTGCTGGTGGACGGGCACAGCGTCGAATTCGAGGTGCGGGCCGATCTGCTGGTGGAGCGGGTCCGGCGCCACCCCCACCTCCCGCGCGGCGCGCTGCTGGTGGCCGAGATCAAGACCGGCACGCTGGCCCCGGACCCCGGCCACCCGGCCACCCGGCGCCAGCTGCTCGAGTACCAGCGGGTCTTCCAGCCCGACGGGATCCTGCTGGTCGACATGACCGAGGGTCGGGTGATGGAGATCGTCTTTCCTCCATGCTGATCTCCTCCTTGCGGATCTCCTCGACGCGGATCTCCTCGATGCTGCTCTCCTCCAGGCGGGGCCGCTCCCGCTCAGGCCGGACGGGCTTCGACGATCCAGTCCGCGCCGGTACGAAGTCCGCCCAGGCGGTCGTGGAGGGCCAGGGCCCGCCCTCGCAGCTCGGTGATGCTGCCCGCCATCGCGGTGGCGAGCTTCCGGTCGTGGAACAGCGGCAGCTTGCGCTCGCAGACATCGAGCTGCCCGTCGACGAAGCGGCGCCCGTAGACGATGGGCAGGCGCTGGCTTCGCTGGACGACGTAGCCCGAGCTCGCCAGGCTGCGCTCGGCCCACTCCAGGGGGTACTCGCGGTAGCAGCGGTGCCCGGCCAGCAGGATGCAGGCGTCGCGCAGGCGGGCGATCTCCAGGACGATGGCGGCCGCCTCGGGATCGGACGGGCCGGCGTCCGCAGGCTTGCTGGGGTCGGGAAGGCTGGGGTCGAGGTAGGGATCCAGCCCGACGACGTACAGCACCCTCCCGACATGGGGCCGCAGCCGGGCGAACAGGCGGTCCTGGAAGTAGGGCGCGAAGCCGTCGATGGCCCCCAGCAGGTAGTCGGCCAGGACGGTGTCGTAGCGCTCGCCCCGCAGGAATTCGGGGTCCAGCCAGTTTCCCGAGATCAGGCGGTCGACCGGGCGCATGCGGTCGCCGACGGCCCTCCGGAGCTCCCCTTCTCCGGGGGCGCCGGCCGTGACGCCGTGCCAGCTCGATGCGCCCAGGCTCAGGATCCACTCCAGGCTGTGGCGACCGGTGCCGGCGTCCAGCACCCGGCCCCAGGGCCGATCGCCCTGCCAGGCTTCGATGGTCGAGAACAGCTGGTCGGGGGGCGGGGGCTTCGGCGCTCGGGCGAACAGGGGCATGGGCAGCGCCTAGCCCGGCGACCGCAGGCTCGCGATACGACCCCGGCGATGAAGCGCCTGGGTCCACTGCTGCTGGTCCTGGTCCTGCTCGGCTACGCCGTGCTGGGGGCCCGGCCCGCGTGGAAGGTGATGAACGCCAGCCGCTGGGGGCGGGACTACGCGACCTACCACTACGGGCTGATCGAGGCCGTCAACGCGGGCGGACCGGGGCGGGGGGACCCCTACGACCGGGCGGCCGTCTCCCGACGCGCCCGCAAGGCGGGGACCAGCAAAGCGGTCCACCCGTACTTCTATCCGCCGCCCGCCCTGCTCCCGATGCTCTGGATCGACCCGCCGGGGCTGCCGGCGCTCTCGCTGGCCGCCTCGTTGAAGGCCTGGTTCGTGATCCAGCAGCTCAGCGTCGCGGCGGTCGCCCTGGTGCTCTGGCGCTGGCTCTCCAGCCCCCCGCTGATGCTGGCGCTGCTGTTCTGCCTGTTCTCCCCCATCCCGGACAACCTGAAGATGGGGCAGGCCAACCTGCCGGTCCTGCTGCTGCTGGTGCTGGGGCTGTGGCGTGGGCAGGGGGCGCTGGTAGGAGCGGCGGCCATGGTGAAGATGTCGCCCGCCGTGCACCTGCTGGGGCTGGCGGCCTCGGGGCGCTGGCGTGCGGTCGGCGCCGCCATCCTCGCCGCCATCCTGCTCTCGGTCCTGGCGCTGCCCCTGGTGCCCCTGGACACGCAGCTCCGCTTCTACCTCGAGGTCCTGCCCGGCTTCTCCAGCGGCGAGTACAACGGACTGGGGGTGCCGATCACCATGCCCTCCAACCACTCCATCCCCGATCTGCTCAACCAGCTCTGGCCCGGTCCGGACGACCACACCCTCGACCCCCGGGCGCGCTTCGGCTCCCAGGGGCTGGTGGTGCTGCTGTTCGGGGTGGTGGCCCTGGCGGGTCGTGGCCGGTGGGACGCCCTCGGCCTGGCCAGCCTCCACGGTGTCCTCAGCGTGCTGATGGTGCTGGCGCCGGTCTACGCCTACGAACACCACCTCGTCTTTCTCCTGCTGCCGATCGTGGCCGCCTTCACCTCCTGGTGGCAGGGGCGCCTGCCCCGGGCCTGGGTCCTGCTCCTGCTGCCGGCCTATGTCGCCCTGGCCTGGCCGCTCAGCGGCCTGCGCGATCTCCAACAGTCGGCGCCTCCGGCCCTGCAGTGGTGGCTACAAGAGTGCAAGTTCTTCGGGGCCGTCCTGTTCGGCCTCGCCTGTGTAGAGGTCCTTCGCCGCTCTCCCCGTCCGGGGAACGGCAGCGTGGAACATGCTTACAAGCTGGAATAAACAAAACCACAACCGCTGTGTTCCCCGTGGAACACGGACTGCGAGGTCCCGATGAGAGCCCCCTACCCCGAGCTACAACCCGTCTTCGATGCCGCGACCTCGGGTCGCCTCGACGTCGCGCTGGAGCACGCCCTCCGGGTCCTCCAGACCGCCAGCGGGCCGCTCGCCCTCGAAGCCCGTCGCCATGTCGGGCTGATCTACTTCAACCTCGGAGACTTCACCTCGGCCGAGCCCTACCTCGACGAGGTCGCGCGCCTGACCAACGAGCGGGAGGCCTGGTTCGTCCTGGCCATGATGCGGACCCGCAACAACAACCCCAAGGCGGGAGAGTTCGACTTTGCCAAGGCGCTGGCGGCCCCCGAGCCCCCCGCGCACCCCGACGAGGGTCGGCAGCTGACCGAGCACTTCATGCGCTTCGACTACATGCACGCGCTGGCCGAGACCTGGCAGTGGGAGCGCGCCAAGGTCCAGCTCGACCTGCTGGTCGAGGCGGTCGTCGCCTCGCCCTCGCACGGCCCCGAGTTCCTGTTGAGTCGCGGCCTCCCACTCCTGGAGGATCTGCTGCGCGCGGGCCTGATGGTCCTGGAGGTGGTCCCGAACAGCGATCCCCACGGCTGGCTCAACCAGCTCCGCGGTCAGCTCACGAACACCGGCCGTCGCGAGGTGGATCGCGCGCTCATCGAGCTACGGCAGCGGGTGGGCTGAGATGTTCCACGCGGAACGTTGAATGTTCCACACAAGCTCAAGCGTTGACCTGTCAACCCAGTTCGCCGGTCCCAATCATGTCCATCTTCCGCCTCGTCTCTCCCTACAGCCCCGCCGGTGATCAGCCCCAGGCCATCGCGGAGCTGAGCGCCGGACTCGATCAGGGGGTGCGCCACCAGGTCCTGCTCGGCGCCACGGGCACGGGCAAGACCTTCACGATGGCGCACCTGATCGCCCACGCGGGCAAGCCGGCGCTGATCCTCTCCCACAACAAGACCCTGGCGGCGCAGCTCTACGGCGAGCTGAAGAACCTCTTCCCCGACAACGCCGTCGAGTACTTCGTCAGCTACTACGACTACTACCAGCCGGAAGCCTACGTCCCCTCCAGCGACACCTACATCCAGAAGGACTCGCTGATCAACGAGCAGATCGACCGCCTTCGCCACCGGGCCACGCGCGCCCTGCTCGAGCGCAACGACGTCATCATCGTCAGCTCGGTCTCCTGCATCTACGGCCTGGGCAGCCGCGAGGCCTACGACGACATGCTGCTGCGCCTCCACAAGGGCGAGGTGGTGTCCCGACAGAAGATCATCTCCCGGCTGGTCGACATCCTCTACGAGCGCAACGACCAGGACTTCCACCGTGGAACGTTCCGCGCGCGCGGGGATGTGATCGAGGTCTTCCCCGCCCATGAAGAGGACCGGGCCTATCGGATCGAGCTCTTCGGCGACGAGGTCGAGCGCATCAGCGTCATCGACCCCCTCCGGGGCGTCCGGCTGGAGGAGCTGGAGAAGCTCGCCGTCTACCCGGCCAGCCACTACGTCACGCCGGCCGAGGTGCTCACGCGCGCCATCGGCAGCATCCGGGCCGAGCTCGGCGAGCGCCTGCCCCAGCTCCGTGAAGACGACCGCCTGATCGAGGCCCAGCGCCTGGAGGAGCGCACCCTCTTCGACCTGGAGATGATCGAAGAGACCGGGCGCTGCAACGGCATCGAGAACTACAGTCGGCATCTCTCGGGCCGGGCGATCGGCGAGCCTCCGCCGACCTTGTTGGAGTACTTCCCCAAGGACTGGCTGCTGCTGATCGACGAGAGCCACGTGACGGTGCCCCAGGTGGGCGGGATGTTCCACGGGGACCGGTCCCGCAAGGAGACCCTGGTCCGCTTCGGCTTTCGGTTGCCCAGCGCCCTGGACAATCGCCCGCTGAAGTTCGAGGAGTTCGAGGCCCTGGTCGACCAGGTCGTCTACGTCAGCGCCACCCCCAGCACCTACGAGCTGGAGAAGGCCGGCGGCGCCTTCGTCGAGCAGGTAATCCGCCCCACCGGCCTGCTGGACCCGCTGGTGGAGGTGCGCCCGGCCCAGGGGCAGGTAGACGATCTCCTGGGCGAGGTGAAGGCCGCCGCGCGGGCCGGGCAGCGGGTCCTTGTGACGGTCCTGACCAAGCGCATGGCCCAGGAGCTGGCCGACTACTTCCAGGAGCTCGGCGTGCGTTGCCGGTACCTGCACAGCGACATCGACACCCTGGAGCGGATGGAGATCCTCCGCGACCTGCGCAACGGGGTCTTCGACGTGCTGGTCGGCATCAACCTGCTGCGCGAGGGGCTGGACCTCCCCGAGGTCGCCCTGGTGGCCATCCTGGACGCCGACAAGGAGGGCTTCCTGCGCAACCGCACCTCGCTGATCCAGACCATCGGCCGGGCGGCCCGCAACGTAGACGGGCGCGTGCTCCTGTACGCCGACAAGTCGACCCCCTCGATGAGGGCGGCCATCGAGGAGACCGAGCGCCGCCGCGACAAGCAGCGGGCGTGGAACACCGCCCACGGCATCACCCCCGAGTCCGTGCGCAAGGCGGTGGAGAGCCCGCTCGCGGCGCTGCTGGACGGGGAGCGGGTGATCGTCCCGAAGGACAAGGCCCGAGGCGAAGGCGACCGGATCACCCTGCAAGGGCTGCCGGGCACCCTCAAGCGCCTGCGCAAGGAGATGCAGGAGGCGGCCAGGCGCTTGGCGTTCGAGAAGGCCGCCGAGCTCCGGGACCGGGTGCGCGAGCTGGAGGCCTGGGCGATGCAGGTGACCGGCGACGAGCCTCCCGTGGACGGGCCGTGAGCGCGCCCGTCGCCCGCTTGCGCCGCCCCTACGGGTTTCGGGGGCGCTTCCTGACCCGGATCGACCTCGCTCAGCAGGTGGAGCGGCACCCCGGGCTGCGCGAGCTGCGCGAGGCCCTCTCTCCCCGCCTGGGGGCGCTGGAGGCCGAGCGTGAGGCAGAGGCCGTGCTCGCGCGGGCCCTGGAAGAGGTCGGCGAGGAGATGCTGGCCGAGGCCGAGCGAGACATCGACGCGATCGTCCGGACCTGGAGCCGGCTGGCCGACGCCTATCGATCGGCGGTAGACCGCGCCGAGATGGGCCGGATCGCCCTGGAGCTCAGCGAGCTGCCGGCGCGGCTGGAAGAGCGCGTGCGCTTGTTGCCCGACTCGGCGGGGATGATCGCCGACGCAATCCCGACCGGGGTCGTGGCCCGCCTTCGGTACCCGGTCGCGGCCGGCCGCTTGACGCCGGACCAGCTCCTGGCCTTGGGGCGGCGCCTCAAGACCGAGATGCCCCGGGCGATCGCCCTCGAGCTGCAGCGCCTGGATTCGCTCGACTGGATCGTGCAGGAGGCCGTGACCCCCATGCTGGTCGGCTTGCGGGCGCCGCTCGATCCGCCACCGGCGGCGCGCGCCGCGGCGGAAGTCGCGCGCTGGGCCGAGCTCGAGGACGACGAGCTGAAGGGCCGCCTCTCGCAAGGCTGCCTCGTCTTAGAGGCCGCTCGGCGTCCGGCGCTCCCGCCGAGCGCCGACCACCTCGTCCAGGGGATCGAGGGGCTGGCCATCTCCAGCGATGGCACGGTCGCGCTCTGGGGCCCCTGGGAGCCCTGGGTCCGCGTGCTCGACGCCGACGCGGCTCCGGCGCGCTCGGGTCCGGCGGAGCGTCGCCTGGGTCCCGAAGACGGCCGCGCCTGGTGGCGCCACTGCCTCGCCGCCGCCATCGGGCCCGGAGGACGGCTGGGGGCAGCCGGGGGCTCCTCGATCACTGTCTGGGACCTCTCCTCGGGGCGGGTGGTGGTGGACCTCGAGCCCAGCGCCGAGGACGAGCTTCACGCGCTGGCCTTCAGCCCCTGCGGGCGCCTGCTCGCGGCGGCCCGCGCGGACGGCACGCTCACCGTCTACGAGCTGGCCAGCGGCGAGGTCCTCTGGCGGGTGGACCTCCAGGAGGCGGCGCTGGCGATCTGCTGGACCCCGGACGGCCAGCGGCTGCTTGCGGGCGGCTGGACGGGCATCCTGACCGTGCATCGGGCGGACACGGGGGGCCGGCTGGCCGCCTTTGACGAGGTCGAAGGCAGCATCAACGGCCTGGCAGCGGACCCGCGGGGCGCCCGGGTCGCGACAGGCGCCGGCGCCGGCTGCGGGCTGGACGAGGGCCTGGACCTCGGCGAGGTCGCGCTGCGCATCTGGGACGCGCACAACGGCGCCGTGTTGCGGGATCTCCGCGGCATAGACAGCCCGGTGGTCCAGGTCGGCTGGGTCGACTGCGGCCTGGTCTTCATCTGCGACGACGGCAGCCTCAACCTCTACGACCCGGACAGCGGGCGCCGCCTGGGTCGCGTCGAGCTGGCGACCGTCGGCGAGGTGCCCTCCGCCCTGGCCGCGGCCGGGACCCGGGTGCTGGTCGGCACCGAGAGCGGCAGCGTCTTCGTCTTTCGCCTGGACTGCCCCTGATGTTTCGGTTTCGGGGGCACTCCAGCGGGCTGGACGTGAAGGCGCAGGTCGCGCGTTCCCCGGCGCTGGCTGGCCGGGAGGGCGCCGTGCAGGCGCTGACCGAGAGCCTCACCTCGCTGGGCGAGGAGCGGCGCGAGGCGACCGTTCAGGCCATCAACACCTGCATCTCCGGCTGGCGGGAAGAGGCCCGCGGCGTCCAGCGCTCCAAGATCCGCCGAGGCCACAGCCAGCGACTGGTGGACTTCGTCGACCGGCTGCGGCAGGAGGTCGCGTTCATTCCCGACGCCTCGGCGATGATCGGCCGGGCCATCCCCGGCGGCCTGCTGGTGCGCCTCGCCTGGCGACAGCCGGAGGCGGGGGTGGACGACGAGACCCTCGAAGATCTCAAGAGATCACTGCTGCGACGCCTGGATCCGGCGCTCGCACGCGAGCTGGCCCGGGATGCTTCGGTGGCCGAGGCGATCGGACGGGTGGCGGCCTCGCCGGGCTTGGGTCACCATGGGTCTTGATCCAATTCGCCAGGGGCGTCCACCCTGTCTTTCGGCTACCCTCCGCCCCTCTGTCGAGGTCTCGATGTCCCTCTCCCTCCTCTCGCTCGTCCTGGGGACCGCCCTCGCGGCGCCGCCCCGGGTCAACGCCAGCGACGAGTGGGTGCGAGTGCCCGACGACGCCCTGCTGTGTACCCACCCCGGTCGCCAGGGGCAGTGTGTCCGCTTTCGTCAGCCGGGCAGCCGTCCGGTCGAAGGCAAGGGGCCGCGGGTCTTCCGCCTCGTCGCCGCGCGCGCGGCCGAGGTCGAGCTGCAAGCCCAGTTCGGCCCGGAATATGAGACCTGCGGCGTGCTCCCGACCCGGATCACGCCGCTCACGCTGCGTCTCTTCGCCCCCTCAGGAGCCCCGACGGCGATCTCGCCGGACGAGGCCTGTGTCGATGACGAGGCCGGCGATCGGCCCGGGCCTGGCCGCGACCCCATGGCGCGCGCCTCCGCGACCGCGTCCGTGGCCGACGGTGCCTGGGCTCTCTGGCCCGACGGGAGCCTGGCCGGGCAGCTCCGTCAGGAGCTCTGGCTCCAAGAAGAACACGGCCTGTACGCCGATGGGGACCGCTGGTGCGCGTCCTTCGACATCGGACCTGACGACGGCGGTGCGGTCTCCGACCGTGCGCTCGACATCTGCTTTCGTAGCCGCGACGTCCGCGTCTACTGACCCTTCCATCGCTCGACCCTCGCCGAGGCACGCATGACCCCCTTCCGACCCGTCTCTCTCCTCGTCCTCCTCGGGCTCCTCAGCGCCTGCACCGAGCAGCCGGCCGAGCAGTCCGAGCACTCCTGGCCCGGAGAGGCGGAAGGCCTCGACCCCTGGTCCTTCGAAGGCCGCATCGACGCCGAGCTCTGCGACGGCGTGGACAACGACGGCGACAGCGAGATCGACGAGGGCTGCGACGGGGTCTGCGGGCAGTTCGTCTCCCGCAAGGCGGACTGGTGGATGACGGCCGACTGCGTGATCGGCGGCGACGCCGCCGCGATCACGGCCCTGCCGGTGACCATCGGATCGAGCCTGTCCTACACGACCGCGGAAGAGCTGACGACCATGCTGGCCGTCGATCCCGGCGGTAACGCCAAGCTGAAGCTGCGGCGCCAGCTGGCGACGATGAAGCTCAACGCCGAGTACTTCAACCTCTGGGACATCGAGGTGGTCGACTGGAACAGCGACGGCAGCCTCGAGACGGTGCGCTGGCTGGTCAACCGCGCCGACAGCCAGTACGACGCCGGCCCCGACTACCTGCTCAACGCCTTCACCACCCAGTTCCGGGAGATGAACGCCATCGGCGTGGACCTCGGCCTGTGGTTCGACGAGACCTGCGTCAGCGAGCCCGAGGTCTGCGACACCATCGACAACGACGGCGACGGCACCATCGACGAGGACTGCGCCTGCTTCGAGGTCTGCGGGGACTCCGCCGACAACGACGGCGACGGGCTGGTGGACGAGGGCTGTGAGCCCTGCGAGGAGTTCATGGCCCGGTCGAAGTCCTTCTGGGCCACGACGACCTGCGTCCTGGACGGCGACGTCGGCTTCGACCCGCTGCCGATCACGCTGGGCACGACCGAGACCTACAGCACCACCTCCGAGGTGACCGCGGTGATCGGCGCCGCGGCCGGCGGCGACGCCAAGAACAAGCTGCGCCATCAGCTCATCACCGCCAAGCTGAACCTGGCGGCCTTCAACAACGGCGCCTTCGAGGGCTACGACTGGAACGGCGACGGCACGGTCGAGACGGTGCAGGAGCTGATCGACCAGGCCGACATCCTCTTCGAGACCGGCTACTTCTGGCAGCAGAACAAGATGACCACCGCCCTGAAGGCGGTCAACGAGGCGGGCGGCGCGGCCCCCATCTGGTTCGAGGCGGACTGCTCGGGCAGCCCCGAGGTCTGCGACGGGATCGACAACGACGGCAACGGGGTGGTCGACGACTACTGCGGCTGCGTCGAGCTCTGCGACGAGCTGGACAACGACTTCGACGGCTCGGTCGACGAGACCTTCCCCGATGGCTGCGAGGTCCTCTGCGACGACGGCAGCACCCCGGTCCTGTGGTACGCCGACACCGACACCGACACCTTCGGCGATGCCTCCGCCTCGGTCGAGGCCTGCGATCCGCCCGTCGGCTTCGTCGACAACGCCCTGGACTGCGACGACACCGACGCCGACGTCTACCCCGAGGCCATCGACTACTGCGACGACGGGATCGACGCGGACTGCTCCGGGGACGAGGTCGGCTGCTACGATCCCGGCTCGCTGGACGACACCATCTTCATCGGCGAGTCCGCCGGCGACGACGCGGGCGTCTCGGCCGCCCGCATCGGTGACATCGACGGTGATGGCGACGATGACTTCGTGGTCGGCGCGCGCAACAACGACCTGGGCGGCGCCGACGCGGGCGCGGCCTACCTCTTCTACGGCCCGGTCGCCTCCAGCGGCGAGGTCAGCCTCGCCAACGCCGACCTCGTGGTCTACGGCGCCAACGCGGGCGACAAAGCCGGTCGGACGGTCATCGGCGGCGAGGATCTCGACGGCGACGGCGTGCCGGACGTGACCATCGGCGCCCCGAACGAGGACTCCTCCGGCAGCGCCTCGGGCGCGGCCTATGTCTTCTTCGGCGCGACCCTGGCCGCCATCACCGATCCGGTCGCCCCGGTCACCGATGCCGATCTGACCTTCATCGGCCGCAAGTCCAGCGACTTCCTGGCCTCGCGGACCAGCTACTCCGAGCTCACGGGCGATGGCAACGTCGACCTGCTGCTCTCGGTGACCGGCGACGCGGTCGGCGGCGCCAGCGCGGGCGCGGTCTACATCTACGCCGGACCGCTGGCCGCCTCGACGGACGCCATCGACATCGCCGACGGCACCTGGGCGGCCCGGGTCACGGGCGAGGCCGCCAACGACCAGGTCGGCCTCTTCGTGGGTACGGGCGGGGACGTGGACGGCGACGGCATCGGCGACCTGATCGTCGGTGTCCCCCGTCAGGACACCGGCGGAACCGACATCGGCGCCACCTACATCCTGGCCGGGCCCATCAGCGGCACGGTCAACCTCTCCACCGCCGATGTCCGCATCGCCGGCGCATCTGCCGAGGACAAGTTCGGCGGCGCGGTCAGCTTCGCCGGCGATCAGGACGGAGACGGCTACGACGACTTCTTCAGCTCCTCGCCCTTCGAGGACACCGTGGCCAGCAACGCTGGCGTCGTCTACCTGGTCGATGGCCGGGCCGACCTGACCACCCTGGTCGGCGTGGACATCGACGCGGCGGCCTCGGCCAGCATCTACGGCCGGGAAGAGAACGGGCAGATCGGCTCCTCGGTCGAAGCCCTCGGCGACCACAACGGCGACGGCGTCTTCGACCTGATCACCGGGGCCAACAACGACGGCCCCAGCGCCGAAGGCGCGGCCTACCTCTTCCTCGGGCCGGTCGCGGGGACGCTCTCCTGGACCGACGCGGACTGGTCCCAGCTCGGCAACGCCGCCGAGGACCACTTCGGCTCCTTCGTGTCCTACGGTGGAGATCTCCGCGCCCTCGGCTCGGACACCCTCATCATCGGCGCCCGCGAGGCCGATGTGGGGTCGGCGGTGGACGCCGGGCGGGTCTACCTGATCTTCAACGCCCTGGACTGAGCTGGCCCCAGGTCGGGGCCCCTCAGGCCTGCGGGCGCCAACCATCCAGGCAGGCGCCCAGCAGGTCCAGGCGGTCCTGGCCCCAGATCAGGATGCCGGGGCGATCCCGGCTCTCGACGAAGAAGCTGGGCGCCCCACAGGCGCCGAGCTGGACGGCGCGCTCGGTGTTGGCCTGGAGCTGGGCCTTGATGGCCTCGGTCTCTGCTGCCTGGAGCAGGGTCGGGGAGAGGCCGTGCTCGGCGAGGACCGCGGCGACGACCTCGGGCCGGGAGACGTCCCGGTCGTGGACCCAGAGGGCCTCGTACAGCGGCGCGGCTGCCCGGGGCTCGGCGAGGCAGACCCGCATCGCCAGCACCGTGCGAACGGGAAAGCAGGAGGGGAAGGCGAAGGGGACGTCCCACCAGGCGGCGTGGTCGGCGAGGTCCTGGGCGAGGTAGCGGGCCCGCGAGGCGTTCATCGCGGCGATCGGGACATTGGGCGTGCCGATCTGTCGGAAGAGGGCGCCGAGCAGCATCGGTCGCCAGACGAGCTCGGCGCCGTGGGCGCGGGCGAGGCCTTCGATCTGGGTGAAGCCCAGGTAGCTGTAGGGGCTGGCGATGTCGTGAAAGACCTCGACGCGGGCAGGCGGAGGTGCCATTGCGGGCGAGACCGGCACGGCGCCGTGGCCCTGCAGGTCGACTGGCGCCCGGGCCCGCGTGCGGTGGCCGCGCAGGGCAGCCTCGACCAGGTGCATGCGGTCCGCGCCCCACCAGAAGCGCCCCTGGGCGCGGAAGGTCGGCACGCCGAAGACGCCCTCTTCGAGCGCCGCCTCGGTGGACGCCCGCAAGGCCGCCTTGGTGGCCGGCCGGTCGATCGGGTCGAGCGTCTGGCCCTGCTCGGCGGCGAGCGAGGCCAGGATGTCTCGGTCGGAGAGGTCCAGCCCCTGGACATGTATGGCCTCGAACAGCCGCAGGGCGAGCCGGCCGCGGAGGGGCTCGTCGGTGGCCTGGAGCAGGCGCATGGCCTCCAGGGTCCGCACCGGGTGGGCGGGGTTTCGTTGGTAGGGCAGGCCCCGCAGGCGGGCCATGCGCTCGACGTCCAGCCGACCCATCTCCTCGCGAGCCGGCGACCAGGTGGACGAGCGAGGCAGGCCCCCCTCCTCTCCCAGGGCCTTCAGCATTCCGCCGAGCAGCACCGGCCTCCAGACCAGCCGAGCTCCGGTTCGCGCGGCGAGCCCGTCGATCTGCGTGGCGGCCATCCAGGCGTAGGGGCAGACGATGTCGAAGAGGAATTCCAGGTCCACGGTAGCTCCATCCAGGCTGCATTCGCCATAGCATGGGGATTCCCCGCGCTGGAGGCCCCGTGCTCGCCTTGCTGCTCTCCCTCACCGCTCCGACCTTCGCCGTCGCTCCTGACTACGAACGAGACGGGGCCCGATCCTCGGTGCGCACCGCCGGGAGCCTGGGCCTTGGCCTGGGCGCGGGGACCAGCACCGGGGGGATCTCCGGCAAGTACTGGCTGGACGAGGGCATGGCCGTCCAGGCCGTCATCGGCGCTGGCTACGGCCAGGTCTCCGACCGTGGGGGGTGGAGCTCCGGGCTGGGATTGAGCGGCGACCTGCTCTTCGAGGGGCCCTCCTTCGCGGTCGTCGACGACGTGGAGTTCGGCTGGAGCATCGGACCCGGCCTGGGCCTGTGGGCCAACGACGACTACTTCGCGCTGGCGGCCGCGGGCGTCGCCGGCCTGGAGCTGGGCGTGCTGGTGTTCCCGCTGGACCTCGTCGTGGAGTACCGCCCCCGCGTCCTGATCGTCCCCGATGTCGGCTTCGACTGGGTCAACTTCTCGGCCCATGTCCGGTACTACTTCAAGTAGTGCTCGGGCCCGCTTCCTGGGCGTGCCTTTCGGGCTAGGCTCCTCGAACCCTGCTGCGCGGAGCGCCTGTGCGAGTCCTGCTGATCAACCCCTCGATGAATCTGGACAAGCTGGGGCGCTTCGCGGGCCTGCTGGAGCCCATGCCCTGCATCGGCCTCGCCTACATCGCCGGCGCGTTGGAGGCCCACGGCGTTCACGTCCGGGCCATCGACATGTTCGCCGAGAAGCTCTCTGCCGACGAGGTCGTCGAGCGAGCCGTGCGGCACCGCCCCGACCTGGTCGGCTTCACGGTGCTGACGCCCTCGGCTCATATCTGCGCCCAGATCTCTGACCAGATCCGCCAGCGCCTCCCGGGCGTTCGCATCATCTGGGGCGGGGTGCACGCCGATGTCTTCGCCCGCGACATCGTGCGGGACGGCGACGCCGACATGGTCGCCCACCAGGACGGCGAGATCACCATCGTCGAGCTGGTCGACGCCCTCGCGGCCGACCCCCAGGACCTCGCCCACGTCGACGGCCTGACCTGGCGCTCGGCGGACGGGCAGGTCGTGCGCAACCGGGATCGGGTCCTCAACCGCGACCTGGACGACCTGCCGTACCCGGCCTGGCACCTCTTCCCCTTCCACCGCTACGGCCTGCTGCCCTTCGCCGACTTCGCCAAGCCGGTGCTGACCATGGCCGGCAGCCGGGGCTGCCCCTACCGCTGCGACTACTGCTCGCTGATCAACACCGGGGGCAAGGTCTTCCGCAGGCGAGACCCGATCAAGGTCGTCGACGAGTACGAATTCCTGGTGGATCGGTACGGCGTCAAGCAGATCGGCTTCATCGACCCGATCTTCCCGCTGGTGAAGAAGGACCTGGACCCCTTCTGCAAGGAGCTGGTCCGCCGCGGCCTGGACAAGCGCTGCCAGTGGCTGAGCGAGACCCGGGCCGACCGGCTGGACGCCGAGACCTGCCAGATGATGTACGACGGCGGCTGCCGCCGGGTGCTGCTGGGCATCGAGAGCGGCGTCGACATGCTGCTGGGCAACGTCAACAAGAACCTGACCACCGCCAAGGTCCGCGAGGGGGTCAAGCACGCCAAGGCGGCCGGGATCCAGACGGTCGGGCTCTTCATGATCGGCATGCCCGGCGAGACGCCCGAGATGACCCGCGAGACGGTCGAGTTCGCGGTGGACCTCGACGTCGACTTCGCCAAGTTCGCCATCACCGTGCCCTTCCCGGGCAGCAAGCTCTTCGACGACCGCTGGCAGAAGGACCTCTTCCGTGACGATTGGGAGAACTACACGACCTTCAACCCGGACCCCGACCGCCTCGTCTACCACCCCCCCGGCTACGATCCGGCCGAGCTGATCCGGATGCAGTCCTGGGCCCTGCGGCGCTTCTACATGCGCCCCAAGCAGATCCGCCGCCAGATGATGGAGCTGCGCACGATCAGCCCGAAGATGCTGCTCTACGGGCTCTACGGGATGGCCATCTGAGGGCAGGACCGCCTGGGCGGGCCGCTTGACGTTTCGGACCGGGCGGGTCAAGGAGCGGCGCCGGGGATGGGCATTCCGCCTCTCCCCGTTCTCACCGCCCACGTGGCACCTCGCTCTCCCGCATCGCCCTCAGGGCTGCGTGGAACGCCCGTTCGAGGTCGCTGCAGGGTCTGGCAAGTCCGGAGACTGAATCATGGCGATGACCGAAGAGCGCAAGGCAGAGATCATCACGACCTTCAAGCAGCACGAGTCCGACACGGGCTCGCCTGAAGTCCAGGTCGCCCTGCTGACCGAGCGCATCAACTACCTGACCGAGCACTTCCGCACGCACAAGAAGGACCACCACAGCCGGCGCGGCCTGCTGAAGCTGGTCGGTCGTCGGCGCCGGCTGCTCGCCTACCTGAAGAGCACCAGCGTCGAACGCTATCAGGCGACCATCAAGGCCCTGGGCCTGCGGCGCTGAAGCAACACCAACGGCGACGGGGAGACCCGTCGCCGTTGTCGTCTCTCCCCCGTACTTTCCAACCCCGTACTTTCCAACACTGCCTCATCCCTCCCGCGTACGCGCTCATCGGGGACCGGACCTTCCGCAGGTCGGTGAAGATCGAGCAGGCCACCTGGCTCGCTCGCTCTTCACAGATCTTCGGGAAGCCGGACCACCGATCCGGGCACGGTCCACACGCACTCTCGGAGGCCAGGGCGGTTCCCAACCCAATACCAACGGTCCCCGGGTGGACCCCGAGTGTCGTTGGTGCGGCGGATCCACAAGGATCCTCCCAGGAGAACCCATGTCCATCCATAGCGTCACCGTCGAGATCGGCGGACGTCCCCTCACCATCGAGACCGGCGAGCTGGCCAAGCAGGCCGACGCCGCCGTCATCGTCAGCCAGGGCGACAGCAAGGTCCTCGTGACCGTCGTCGGCGGCTCGCCCTCGCGCTTCGACTTCCTGCCGCTCACGGTCGACTACGAAGACCGCAACGGCGCCTACGGCACCATCCCGGGCAGCTACTTCAAGCGCGAAGGTCGCTCCAACGAGCGCGAGACCCTGGTCTCCCGCCTGATCGATCGCCCCCTCCGCCCGCAGTTCCCCAAGCACTTCCGCAACGAGGTCCAGGTCATCGCGACCGTGATCTCCTACGATGTGGACAACGACACCGACACGCTGGCGATGATCGGCGCCTCGGCCGCCTGCCACATCAGCCAGCTCCCGCTCAGCCAGCCGATCGCCGGCGTCCGCATCTCCAAGGTTGACGGCCAGTGGCTGATCAACCCCGCCCGCAGCGAGATCTCCAAGGCCAGCCTGACCCTGGTTGTCGCCGGCACCGCCGACGCGGTCGCGATGGTCGAGGGCGGCGGTCAGCAGGTCGGCGAGGCCGAGATGATGGACGCGATGGACCTGGCTCACGCCGAGGTCAAGAAGGTCATCACCGCCATCCACCAGCTTCGCGAGCTGTGTGGCAGCCCCAAGATGGAGCTCGCCCCCCCGCCCACGCTGGACGAGGGCGTCCTGGCCCTGGTCAACGGCAAGGGCGAGCCGGCCCTCCGCGCGGCCATGGCCACCCCGGGCAAGCACGAGCGCGGCGCCGCGATCAAGGCCGCCCGCGGCCTGATCATCGACGAGCTGGTCGCCGGGGTCGAGGACCAGGCCGAGAAGGAGCGGCTGACCAACGACGCCAAGACCGCCTGGGAGAAGCTCACCCGCAAGCTGATGCGCGCGGACGTGATCCAGAAGGGCGTGCGCCTCGACGGGCGCTCGACCGACGAGGTCCGGGCCATCTGGAACAAGGTCGGCGTGGCCCCCCGGGCGCACGGCTCGGCCGTCTTCAACCGCGGCGAGACCCAGGTCTTCGCCACGGCCGCCCTGGGTGTCGATCGGGACAGCCAGCGCATCGACTGGGCCGGCGCGGACTCCGAGTTCCGCGACTTCATGCTGACCTACAACTTCCCGCCCTTCTGCACCGGCGAAGCCCGCATGATGCGCGGCCCCAAGCGCCGCGAGATCGGCCACGGCGCCCTGGCCCACCGGGCCATCCAGGCCGTCGTGCCCGACCAGGCGGTCTTCCCCTACACCATCCGCATCTGCGCGGACGTGCTGGAGAGCAACGGCTCCTCGTCCATGGGCACCATCTGCTCCGGCATCATGGCGCTGATGGACGCCGGCGTGCCGATCAAGGCCCCGGTGGCGGGCATCGCCATGGGCCTGATCAAGGAGGGCGATGAGTTCGCCGTCCTCTCCGACATCCTCGGGGACGAGGACGCCCTCGGCGACATGGACTTCAAGGTGGCCGGTACCCGTCAGGGCATCACGGCCTTCCAGATGGACACCAAGATCGCCGGGGTCCCCCGCGAGGTCATGCTGCGCGCGTTGAACCAGGCCCGCGAGGGTCGGATCCACATCCTCGACGAGATGGGCAAGGTGCTCGAGGCGCCCCGCGCCGAGCTCTCGCTGCACGCCCCCCGCATCACCACCATCAAGATCAACAGCGAGAAGATCCGCGACCTGATCGGCCCCGGTGGAAAGACCATCCGCGGCATCCAGGCGGCCACGGGCGTCAAGGTGACGGTCGAGGACGACGGCACCGTCATGGTCGCCAGCAGCGACGGCGAGGCCGGCCGCAAGGCCCTGGCGATGATCCGCGAGATCACGCAGGAGGCCGAGATCGGCAAGCTCTACCTGGGCGTGGTCAAGCGCACGGTGGACTTCGGCGCCTTCGTGGAGATCTTCCCCGGCACCGAGGGCCTGGTGCACATCAGCCACCTCGCCGTCGAGCGGGTCGACCGCACCACCGACGTCGTGCAGGAGGGCGATGAGGTCCTCGTGCGCGTCATCGACGTGGACCGCAGCGGCAAGATCCGCCTCTCCCGCAAGGAAGCGCTCGAAGCCACCTCGGGCTGAGAGCGGCTCGGTCGATGGAGGTCGAGCTCGCCATCATGGTCCTCCCTCATGGGGAGGGCCTGCCTCTGCCGTCCTACCAGACGGCGGGGGCGGCGGGTCTCGACCTCTGCGCCGCTGTGCCCGCGGACGCCCCGCTGGAGCTGCCCCCGCTGGGGCGAGCCCTGGTGCCGACGGGCCTGCAGCTGGCCATCCCGGCCGGCTTCGAGGGCCAGGTGCGGCCTCGCTCCGGCAACGCCCTGCGCCTGGGCCTGGGCATGATCAACGCGCCCGGGACCATCGACAGCGACTACCGTGGCGAGCTGATGGTGCTGCTTGCCAACTTCGGTGCCGACCCGGTCCGCATCACCCGGGGCATGCGCGTCGCGCAGCTCATCATCTGCCCGGTCGCACGCGCCGAGCTGGTGGTTGTGTCGACCTTCGACGACACCCTGCGCGGGGATCGGGGCTTCGGGTCCACCGGCAGCCACTGAAGATCCGCAATTGGCGTGCAGATTTGCCGGCCTCGCGGCTGGCAGGGCTTCCTGCGGGCAGGGGGCGACGATACGCCCGCACCGTCAAGAATCATCCCTGGAGTCCCCATGTCCCTCGTCCTCAGCCTCGCCGCCGCCCTCTCCCTCAGCGGCTGCGGGGAGACCGACGCGCCGGTCGCGCCCCCTGCTCCTCCGGCCGACCCGACCCCGGTGGTCGCGCCGCCCGAAGCGCCGCCCGTCGCCGCCAACGTCGCCCCGACCGGTGGTCCCTACCCGACCCTGCTGTTGGCCCAGGCCTGGTTCACCCGTGAAGACGGCAAGCCCAAGCCCGCGCCGGCTCGCCTGGAGATCTGGCGCAAGACCCCCGACGGCTGGGAGCGCAGCCGCCTCGAAGACCCGGACAGCAACGTCTTCCACAAGGCCCTCCCCTACGAGGACGGGCTGATCACCATCGGCGCCGAGAAGGCCATGATCAAGAAGTGGACCCGCGAGGGGACCGAGTGGAAGTCGACCCTGATCTGGGAGCGCAACTGGGGCGGCAAGTTCCAGCGCATCCGTGACCTGGAGATCGGGGACGTGGACGGCGACGGCAAGCCCGAGCTGGTGATCGCCTCGCACGACTTCGGCGTCGTGGCGGTGATCGAGCCCGAGCTCGCCGACGGCAAGGGGGCCGGCGTCACCGAGCTGGATCCGCTGGCCGACACCTTCGTCCACGAGATCGAGCTCGGCGACGTCGATGGAGACGGCAAGCTGGAGATCTACGCCACCCCCTCCGAGCGCAACAAGGCCAACGCCTCGCAGCCAGGCCTGGTGGTCGCCTATCGCTTCGTCGATGGCAAGTACGTCCGGACAGTCATGGAGGACGAGCCGGGCACCCACGCCAAGGAGATCCTCGCCGCGGACCTCGACGGGGACGGCAAGAGCGAGGTGTTCAGCGTCTTCGAGGCCGAGGTCGAGAACAAGCAGGTCAAGCGCCCGGTGCTGATCCGGCAGTACCTGCCCAAGCCCGATGGCAGCTTCGAGAAGGTCGACGTCACCAGCATCGAAGACCGACAGACCCGCTTCCTGCTGCACGGCGACCTCGACGGCGATGGCTTCCAGGAGCTGGTCGCCGCCGCGATGAAGAGCGGCCTGTGGATGCTGCGCTCGGGCGACAAGGGCAAGACCTGGGAGAAGAGCCTGATCGACGACAAGTCCAGCGGCTTCGAGCACGCCAGCCTGCTGACGGACCTGGACGGTGACGGTCAGCTCGAGCTCTACGTCGCCTCGGACGACCAGCGCGAGGTGCGGGTCTACACCTACGACCGCGCGACCAAGACCTGGAGCAAGGAGGTCATCGGCTCGCTGGACGACAGCACCCTCACCTGGAACGTCACCGCGACGACCTTCTGAGGCGGATCAGGGCTTCTCGTCGACGACCGGCCCGTCGGCGTCGTTCTGCGAGAGCTCGTCCGTCTCGTCCTCGGTGCTGATCTGGCGCAGCTTCCAGCCCTCCAGCTCGCTGGAGACGTCGGAGATGTCCTCCTGGGTGATCACCTTGATCGGGTGGGCTTCTGGCTGGGCCGGGACCTCGTTGGGGTCCCCTCCGACCAGCTCCCGGAGCCGACGGTTGCCGCGCGCCAGCTGGTCCGCGAGGCTGGAGAGGAGGAGGCGCCGCAGGGTCCGCCCGATCGGGGTGGGCTCGGTCACCAGGCGCTGGTAGGTCTCGCGGTCGATGACCACCACGGTGACGATGCCGTCGGCCGAGCAGGTCGCCGACCGAGGCGAGCCGTCCACCATGGACATATGCCCGAAGATGGAGGGTGCGTGCATGGTGGCGACCTGCCGATCGCGTCCGGAGAAGTCGCGCTTGACCACCGTGACCTTGCCGTAGGTCAGCAGGTACATGCAGGCGGCGGGCTCGCCTTCGACACAGATGTGCTCGCCGTTCTTGAACTCCATCCGGTAGCCCTGGCCCAGCAGGCCGGTCACGCCGTCGACGCTGGCTCCGGGGTGGGGGAATTGTTTGAGCAGGAGCAGGGCCTGAACGCGGGCTTCGTGCGGGTGCATCAGGTGTGTCCTCCGAAGAGCTTCCGCAGGCTGGACAGGAAGGTGGCCGTCGTGGGGGCGTGGGTCTCGATCACCCCCGCCTTGGGCGAGGCCTCCTTCCAGGCCTGCATCAGGGCGACGTTCGAGGAGCGGATCCGCCGGGCCAGGGTGCCGAGCAGGTAGGTCTCCAGGGCCAGGACGGCCGGGTTCTCGGCGGCGTCCACCAGCAGCTCGGCGGTGATGACGATGCAGCGACTGGGCAGGATGGTCGTCACGTTCGCGTTGCGCCGCGCGCCGGGGGTGAAGATCCCCATCTCTCCCAGCACCTCGCCCGGGCCGATCTCGCCCAGCTTGCGGTTTCGGCCTCCAGCCACGACGCTCGCCTCCAGGCGACCGTCGACCACCATCAGCGCGTGGCTGGCGGCCTGACCCTGGGCGAAGATCAGCGCGCCGGCCGGGTAGAGCTGCGGGGGGGCGAGCTCGACCAGCTCGTCGATGGCTGGCCGCGGAACGCTGCGGAACACGTAGAGATCAGCGATGGCTTCGCTATCCGTCATGATCGCCTCGGGGCGGACTGAGGAGCTTTGTTTCAGGACCCGGGGTTTTATCCCGATTCGCCGGGCCAAGCCGCGGAAATTGCCCACTGGCCGGTGAAGAGCGGGTCGAGCACCAGGGCTGCCGCAACATTGGAGAGCGGCACGGGCACGGGCGAGGGGCCGAAACGGGCGAGGAGGTAGTGCAGGCTGGGGTGGTGGCCCACCAGCAGCAGGACGCCGTGATCGCCGATCCGAGGGCCCCACGAGGCGACCAGCCGCTCCCAGGCGTGGTCGCCCTCGGGCAGGGCGTCGACGGGGCGGCGCCTCACGTGGGGGAGGCGCTCCAGCAGCCCCTCAGCGGTCTGGCGCGTGCGTCGGGTCGGGGTCAGCAGGCAGAGGTCAGGGTGGATCTGGTGCGAGGCAAGCCATTCGCCGGTCTCGCGCACCATGCGGTGCCCCGCGCTGGTCAACGGGGGATCCAGCTCGCTCTGGCTTCGCTGGCCGTGTCGAACGAACACCACCCGCATGCGACGCTCCTTGCGCCCGCTGGGGGCTGGTCGGGCCATGTTATCCGGTCAGGTCGAGGATTGGCGTCCCGTGCGGCGGGACGACCGGTCGCAGCGCGTTAGCTCGGCGGTTCCCTCTGACCCCTTCGAGGTGTATGGACATCCTCCTGGTCCTCATCGGATTCGTCGTCCTGGTGGCAGGTGGAGAGCTCCTCGTCCGCGGAGCCACCCAGATGGCGCGTGCCTTCGGCATGAGCCCCATGCTGATCGGCCTGACGGTGGTCGCCTGCGGCACCTCGGCCCCCGAGCTCGCCGCCAGCCTCGCGGCGGCCGTCCGGGGCGTCCCCGAGGTCGCTCTTGGAAACGTGCTCGGCTCGAACACCGGCAACATCGGCCTGATCCTCGGCTTCGTCGCGCTGTTGCGCCCGGTCGTCAGCACCAACGACCTCTTCCGCCGCGAGCTCCCGCTGATGGTCTTCGTCATGGCCCTGCCGATGGCCTTGTACTGGAACGGGGTCCAAGGGCGCTTCGAGTCGGGCCTGCTGGTGCTGCTGCTGGTCGGCTACATGATCGCCCTCATCCGCGAGGCCCGTCAGGACGGCGCTCCCTCGGATGAAGAGGCCGACCAGGACCTCCCCCCCGAGGCTCCCCTCTGGAAGGCCGTGCTCAGCGTCGTGGTGGGCATCGCCGCCCTCGCGGGTGGCGCGGTGGTCTTGATCCAGGGCGCGGTCGGGATCGCCGCGGCGCTGGGCGTGCCCGACCGGGTCGTCGGCTTGACCCTGGTCGCCCTCGGCACCAGCCTGCCCGAGCTCGCCGCCAGCGCGGTCGCCGCCTGGCGAGGCCACTCCGCGATGATCCTCGGCAACATCATCGGCTCCAACATCTTCAACGTCCTCGCCATCCTGGGCATCACCGGCCTGATCAAGCCGATCGTGGTCGACGCCGCCGCGATGCAGACCGACATCATCATCTCGGTCGGCTTCGGCCTGTTGATCCTGCCCTTCCTGGCCCTCTTCAAGCGTATCGGCCGCGTCTCGGGCGGGCTGTTGATGTTCCTCTACTTCGCCTACATCTACAGCCTGTTCATCCGCACGGGCTAGTACCTGCGACCCCAGGTCCCTACCGAGTGAGGTTGTGCCCGCATTCGCCTGAGGTGCCGGGACCTGGTGCCTCCGGTACCAGCGCCTCATTTGGAGGGGGGCTCGCGCCCCCCTGGCTCGCCTAGGGGCGAGCACCCCCGCGGCGGGCGCTTTGCGCCCGCAGTACGCGCGACCCCACGCCTCCATCATGCTCGGTAGAAACTGCCGGTCGCGCGTTCTAGTCGCGGTGCAACACGACATACAGCGATGACAGGCACATCTCGTTGTAGGTGCCCCAGCCGGGGGTGATCTCCTCGCTCTCGCCCTCGGTGTTGTAGGTGCAGCTCACCTCCAGGGTCTCGGAACCGTCCAGCGGCAGGCCCTCTTCGTAGAAGTAGACCCGCTGCCAGCCGAAGTCCCACTGCGGCACGTCGGCGATGCACTCGCCGTTCAGGCTGACGTTCATCTTGGTGCCGTACTGGTGCATATGGGGCAGGACGCCCCAGATGCTGGCCCCGGTCAGGCCCTCGGTCGACCCGCCGTAGTAGTAGAGCAGCTCGTAGCTGGGCGCGTCCCAGGTGTAGGTCCAGGCGGACTCGCCGGGGGGGATGGCCGCCTCGTTGAAGGCCCCCAGGGTCTCCAGGAAGCCGTCGGGCAGGGCGATGAAGGCCTCCTGCTCGACCTCTTCCGAGAGCAGCAGGTTGATCTGCGTCTGGTCGGCCTCGCCCCGCAGGCTGGTGTCCACCAGGTTGTAGTGGACCTGGGCGATCAGCCGGTCGCCCGCCCCGATCTTGACCCCCGAGCCGTCGGGGAACAGCACCGCGCCTTGCCCGGGGGCCCAGGCGACCGGCGTGCTCATCGTCGGCACCCCCGTCCCGGCGCCGACGAAGCAGGGCCAGCCCTCGCGCTCGTCCTGGGCGTCCAGCAGCTCCATCTGCTCCTGCGCCGTCCGCCCCCCGCTGGCGGCGCTGTCGGGGTCGACCGGCATCATCAGCACATGGTGCACCATCGCAGCGTTGCCGGGCTCGACCGAGTAGCCCACCAGGAAGGTGTCCTGGTCGACCGTGCCCACGTCGAAGCAGCGATACTCGTCGTTCTCGGCGTACTCGCCGCCGACCACCTCGGGGGTGAAGTCCGGCGTCAGGTAGGGGACGGCGTCGGCGGGGAGCACCGCCAGCGGGGCCGCCTCGAAGGTGGCCCCCGGGCTGCCCTCGGGGGCGCCGGCCTCGGCCCAGGCGGCGATCGTCGCGATCTCCTCCTCGCTCAGCCACTGGTTGTCGACGTAGTCTCCGCAGGTGCCGTCGCCGCGCACCAGGAAGGGCGGCATCGTCCGCGCCTGCACCGACAGCGACGAAGCCACGGCCCAAGCCTTGGCCTCCTCGTAGCCGGTCAGGTCGAAGGGCCCCGCGCCGCCGGGGGCGTGGCAGCTCGCGCAGGTGCGGGCGTAGATGGGGCCGACGTCCTCGCTCCAGGTGGGGGCTTCGGTCAGGGCGGCGCTGCCGCTGTCCTCGCCCTTGGAGCCGTCGCAGGCGAAGAGGAGGGCGAGCAGGGAGAGAGGCATTCGGAGCTCCGGGCGAGGTCTCATGGGACGAGAGAGAGGGATTGTAGCGTCCAGGTGTTCGACCCGTGGTTGTGCAGGTGCAAGGTCACCCGCTCGCCGGCTGCGGCGTCGACGGGCAGCTCCAGCTCCTCGTCCCAGCTCTGCGCGAGCGAGGGGATTCCGGGCATCTGCTCCCAGATCACCGTCGAGCCGATCAGCACGGCGAGGTGGGCCTGTGCCTCCTCCTCCGCCACCAGCTCCTGGTGCCAGGCCACGATGCGCGCCCGCTGGCCTGCGGCGACGTCGACCCGCAGCTCCTGCACGAGCTGCGCGTAGCTGCAGTCCGCGGTGGAGATCTCGACCCCGTCGTACTCGTTGCTGATGGCCTGCTCCTCGCAGCTGGCGCCCTCGGGGCGGTGCGAGGCCAGCGGGTCCGAGGCCCCCAGGTCGAGGACCCAGTCCTCGCCCCAGACGAGATCGCCCTCCGAGGGCTCGGGAGAGGCGCAGGCCAGCCAGAGGGCCAGCATCGACCAGCCGCTCACCGCGCCTCGGGGCTGACCAGGTCGTACAGGTCCTCGATCAGCTGACCCCGCCCCAGGAGCTTGTTGGCGTTGAAGTCCAGGTGCCAGACGATGCTGCTGTCGGCGGCGACCTCGAAGAGGTGGCCGGAGCTGCCCACCAGGTGCAGCGTGTTGCCGTTCTCCAGGCGCCAGGTGTCGCCGTTGGTGTCGGCGTAGACCCCCGAGTCGTAGCTCCAGATGTGGTTCAAGGTCTCGTTCTCGTGGTCGACCTCGTACTCGCGGGCGATCGTCATGCTGCCGTCTTGCTTGTGGGTCGAGACCAGCAGGGTGCCCGCCTCGGTGTAGCTGATGCCGTGCTGCCAGGTGAACTGCGTGGTGCTGGGCGAGAAGGCGTAGCCGCCCCCGACCTCGCCGGCCCACCACAGGCTCTTGCCCGTGGCGCGGTCGACCTCGACCACCGAGCTGTTGGTGTAGTAGCTGTAGAGGTAGCTGTTGCGCTCGGCGTCGTAGAAGAGCCCGTTGGACTCCGGGTCCCGGCCCGAGCCGGGCCACTCCCCGCTGGCCGTCCAGACCGTCGTCACCACGTCGCTGCCCGGGGCTCGCTCGACCAGGGCCTCGCCCCCGCCGTGGTACTGGCTGCCCCAGGCCAGGGTGTCGTCGGGGAGCTGCACGAAGGCGTGGTGCAGGCCGGGCGTCGCGATCTCCTCGATCTCCTGGTCCAGGTAGGTCCGGTGCACCGTCGAGCCGGCGCCGCTGTCCCAGTCCGACCAGTAGGTCGCCTCGTCCCACAGGATGTGGTCCCCGCTCAGCGCCACCTGGGCAAAGATGGTCCAGTGCCGGTTCGGGGCGAGGCTGGCCCAGACCGGGCGTCCCTTGCGGTCGACGATGAAGGTCCAGTAGTCGCCGCCGGTCCAGCCGCCGCGGTCGGCGTTGATGCTGCTGAGCAGGTACTTGCCCGTCGGGAGGAGCTTGTCCTCCTCCAGCACCTCGACGCTGGCCAGCGGCAGGTCGGAGGGCACGTCGCCGGTCGTGAAGGGATCGCCCTCGACCGTCACGCCGCCCTCGGAGACGACCCGCCAGCTCGCGGTCGTCCCGAACGGGACGCCGACCACCAGGACCTGGTTGCGCCCCGCGGTCCCGAGCTTCTCGCGGGTCTGGTGCCACTCGTCGTTCTCGAAGCTGTACTCGACCCGGACCTGCCCGCTCTGATCCTGGGCCCAGCTCACCCAGACCATCGCCTCGACCTCGTCGTGCAGGCTCCAGGACAGCTCGCTGATCTCCATGTCGGGGACGGTGAAGCCGCCATCGCCGCCGGTGCCGCCGTCACCGCTGGTGCCGCCGTCGCCGCCGCCGCCGGTGTCGTCGCCAACCACCGATGCGGGGGTGCAGGCCAGAAGCAGCAGGGTCAGCAGGGTCATGGGAGTCTCCATTGGGTGCGCGAAGGATGCCCGGTTTCGAGCGCGATGGCTACCCTTGGGGCCTACCAGTCCAGGCTCCAGACGCCATCTTCACCGAGCAGGGCGGCCCGGTTGTCGCCATCGGCCCAGCGCACCGAGCCGTCGGGCTGGAGCGACACGGGCTTGCCCTCCCAGACGCTGCCGCGGGGCGCCCGCACGGTGGCGCTGCAGGTGGCCCCCTCGCAGACCAGGGGCAGGCCGGCCTCCGGCTTCCAGGCGCCCAGCCGAGGGTCCGAGCCGACCAGCCGCAGCTCTCCCTCCGGCGCGCCCCGCAGCTCGACGCGCAGCTCGACCTCTGCTGCTGGAGCCGGCTCCTCCTCCAGACGCAATCTCCAGCTCCGCACCGAGCGACCGGGGACCGCCCACTCCGCCTCCGAGGCAGAGACGGTCCTCAGGCCGGTGGTCGAGACCTCCAGCACCTCGCCCGCCCAGGGCCGCACCGCGGCGTCCGCCTCCCCCCGGTTCACCGCCGTCAGCAGGGCCTCTCGCCCCTGGCGGCGCAGCAGCACCAGCGTGTCGGGCCCCAGCTCCACCACCTCTTGCGCCCCCCCGGGGCCCAGCGGCGCCCGCCCCCTCCATGCCGCCAGCGCCGCGATCTCCTCGCGCAGGGGCGCGGGCCCGAAGACCATCGAGGCGCGGTTGTGCGGCTCCTCCTCGCCCTGCAGGCCGGCCTCCGTCCCGTAGGTCAGCGAGGGCACGCCCCGCACCGCGAACATGAAGGCCAGCGCCCGCCGCACCCGCGCCTCGTCCCCGTGGCAGCGGGAGAGGATGCGCGGCAGGTCGTGGTTGTCGAGGAAGGTGACCAGCCCGTCGGGTCGCTCGTAGAGGCGGTCGAGGGAGAGCACGGCGCCCAGCCGCGCGGGCGAGGCGTCGTCGCAGAAGACCTCGGTCATCGCGTAGTGCAGCGGGAAGTCGAAGACGTGGGTGAAGCCGCCGCTGCGCTGGCTCTGCGAGAGCTCGACCGGGTCGCCGGTGAAGTCCTCGCCCAGGAACCAGGCCGCGCCGCGGTCGAGGACAGCCTCGCCCAGCTCGGCGAAGAAGTCGTTGGGGACATGGCGGACGGCGTCGACGCGGTAGCCGGACAGCGGCAGCCGCTCCTGCCAGGTGCGGGCCACCTCGTGCAGCCAGGCCCGGACCTCGGGCCGCTCCTGGGCGAGATCGGGCAGGCCGTGGACCTGGCCGCGCTCCAGCTGCGCGCGGTCCGACCAGTCCTGGATCGAGGGCTCGTCGTGGAACCACTCGGGCTGCTGCTGGAGCAGCGGCGCCTCGTAGCCGACGTGGTTGGTGACCAGGTCCAGCAGCAGGCCCATCCCGCGTTCGTTCGCCTCCCGCGCCAGCTCGGCCAGCTCCTCCTCGCTGCCGAAGCGCGGCTCCACCGTGAATGGATCCCACTGCCAGTAGCCGTGGTAGGCGCCCCAGACGCCGATCGGCTCGGTGCGGGTGCGGAAGACCGGTGAGATCCACAGCAGGGTCGTCCCCGTCGCCGCCAGCAGGTCCAGGTTGTTGATCACGCCGCGCAGATCCCCGCCGTGCCAGCCCTGCGGGTCGCCCGGGTCGGGCGCGGGCCCAGGCGAGGCCCGGTCGTTGCCGGGGTCTCCGTTGTCGAAGCGGTCCACCAGGACCATCGTGATCAGCTCGGCGCGAGCAGGCGCTACGGGCACGGGAGCGGGCAGCGGCGCGCGGGCGCAGGCGACCAGCAGGAGGATCACAGCCCGCCCAGCACCTGGTCCAGCAGGTGCCCGAGCTGCCGCTCGATCACCGTCGCCGCCGCCGCCACCGCCTCGGCCTCCTGCTCGTGCGAGAACTGCAGGAAGACGGGCACGTTGAACTCGCTGGTGACGGCGTCCTCGGGCTTGCCGCCGGGGGCGAGCGAGGCGCTGACCTGCACCGTCCAGCGGTAGCGCCCGTTGAGCTGGCTGCCGTAGCGGGCGAAGGCCTCGACCACCAGCACCAGGTCGGTCTCGGAGGCCATCGCCGCGTGGGCGACCCGGAAGCGGGTCGTGCGCCCCTTGGTGAAGGCGCTCTCCCAGTCGGCCTCGGCGATCGCCACCGGGCGCAGATTGCGCGCCAGCAGGAGCTGATTCACCCGGCGGTCGATCTCCGCCGGCATCGGCCGGACGGTGGCGTCTTCCAGGGGCTCCAGCGCGGCCACCACCGCCACGCTCATCGGCGAGGGGGCAGAGACCACGCTGGCCTTGGGCAGGCAGGCCATCAGCAACAGGGAGAGGAGCATCAGAACCACGCCTCCGCCTCGATGGCCACCAGGTGGTGCCAGTGCTGCTCGACCGTCTGGAAGTCGTCGTACTGGTCGAGCGACTCGACGAAGCTGTTGCCGAAGGCGTTGTTCTGGTTGCTGTACTGGATGCCGTAGAGCAGCCGCAGGCTGGGGCGGGTGTAGACCCCGGTGCCCAGCGGGTTCAGCACCACGCCGGTCTTGCCCTGCCAGGTGCGGCGCACATCGCTGTCGCCGTTCTCGAAGCCGTCGGTGTCCGGCTCGCCCCCGGTGTTGGCGAAGATGCTGTCGGCGTGCTCGCGGTAGAGGTTGCCGTTGCGCGACTTCTCCCTCGCGTAGCTGGTCTCGGCCAGGAAGTGCACCGTGTCCGAGGCGTAGGCCTGCAGGCGCCCGACGCCCGAGGCGTAGAGGCGGTCGTGGTCGCTGGGCGCGAGGTCGTTGTCCCCGTCGCGGTGGTCGCCGTACAGCCCGGCCAGCACCAGGTCCAGCCGCCGCGGCACCAGCCGCAGCTGCAGCTCGTTGCCCATCAGCAGCACCGTGCGCTGATCGGTCAGCTCGGTCGCGTAGATCCGGTAGTCCGTGCCGTCGTAGCTCTCGGTGTTGGCCCCCTGCGGGTGCAGGCGCTCCAGGCTGAAGAAGGCGTTGTTCCAGACCAGGGGACCGGCGCCGCCGAAGCCCAGGTAGCCGATGCCCTTCCAGCTGGAGGCGTCCGTGGGCACCGGATCGGGGAAGTCCAGCAGCTCGATCGGGGCCTGGTTGGCGTACTGCTGCACCACCTCGCCGCGCAGCCAGTCCTCGTAGTCCACATCGGGCGTCTGGTGCTGGGCGAAGCGGTTGCCGACCACCTTCGGCTCGTAGCGGACCTGCCCGCCGACCCCCAGCTCCAGCCCCTTGAAGGGCCGCAGCCGCAGGGCCCCGCCCCCCGTCAGCAGCGTGTTGTACTCGCTGCCCTTGACCTGGTAGCCGCTGTCCCCGGCCCCCAGCAGCAGCTGCACCGGCCCGCGGTCGACCATCGCGCTCAGCCCGACCGTCTCGTAGAAGATCTGCGCCGGGCGCATATCGTAGAGGCCCAGGTCGCCGAAGTAGAAGTCCAGCGTGCCCACCTGCCAGGTCAGGTCCGAGAAGAGCACATTGCCGGCCTGGATGTAGGCCTGCGAGAGCCGAAAGGCCGAGAGCGCCCCGCCGAGGCTGTCGGCGTTGCCGATGCTGCCGCCCTCGACCCGCAGGTGGACGCTGGTCCAGGGCGCCACCGTGCCCGGCTGCTGCTCGAGCACGTCCAGCCGGAAGTCCAGGGTCGCGTAGGGCCCCTCGTTCAGCAGCCGCCCGTACAGGTTCCAGTAGCCCAGGCGCCCGTCGCCCCCCTGGAAGTCCGGCCGCGTCCCGACCCGCAGGTAGCCGCCGACGTCGGCGCCCACCGCCTCCGCCGATCGCGGGAGCAGGCACAGCAGCGTGAAGAGGAGGCTGGGTCGCATGAGGGGCGGGATTCTATCGCATCGGCGCCCGCGCGTGTCCCCCACGCAGGGGGATAGCATGGGGGACCTCTCGACGCTGAGCCGATGGCCCCTCCTCCCCGCCCCACCTCGCCGCTGCGCCGCCTGCTCGCCACCGGGCTGGGCCTGCACGTCGTCGCCTGGCTGGTCAGCATCACCTTGCACCTCGCCGGCGCCCTGCCGGTGCTCTCGTACACCCGCTTCGCCCACCTCTACGATCTGGCGGGCGAGGAGGGCGAGGAGGCCGGCCCCATCGGCAACGACGGCGCCGAGCTGACCACCCCGGCCATGCCCGTCAACGTCTCGGTCTACGTCGAGCCCAAGGCCAAGGCGCAGCCCAAGGCCAGCGCCCCGGCGCCGGTCGCCGCCCCCTCGCAGCCCAAGAGCGAGGCCACCGGCTCCGCCCCCACCGCCGAAGGCAGCGGCGAACCTACCGCCCAGATGGCCAACGCGCGAGAGGCGCGCATCGCCGAGACCCGCACCCTGAAGGAGGGCCAGGCCGGCGCCCCTCCACGCGGCAAGAAGAAGCCCTGCGAGAAGATCGAGGAGGTCACTGCGCTGGGCGACAAGCGCTGGCGGGTCGAGCGCAGCCTGCTGGACTGGTACGCCACCCACCTGCGCGAGCTGGAGCGCCAGGTCGGCGTCAGCTCCTACCGGGACGAAGACGGCAAGCGCGGCGGCGCCAAGCTCTACCTGCCGCGCTGCAGCGTCCTGCGGCAGGGCGGGATGCAGAACGGAGACGTCGTGCGCACCATCAACGGCCGCAAGGTCAACACCATCGCCCAGGGCGTCGCCACCTGGCTGGCCGTCCGCGGGCAGAAGACCATCACCGTCGAGCTCACCCGCCGCAACGGCGAGGAGCTCGTTCACACCTACCTGATGAAGTGAAGCCCAATGACCCTGCCCCCTGTCTTGCAGTCCGCCTTCGAGGCCTTCAGCCTGGAGATGCTGCTGGTCTTCCTGATGGCCGCCTCGTCCCTGTTCCTGGTCGCCATCGCCCTGGAGCGCCTGCTGGCCCTCTTCCTCGTGCGCCGCTCGCTCGTCTCGGCGCGCAAGGTCGTGCTCGCCGCCCGCAACGGCGGCATCGCCCAGGCCGTCCAGGCCCTCGGCACCGTCCGCGGCGTCGCCCGCACCGTCTTCGCCGCCGGCCTCGACCGCGCCACCGGCCAGGTCAAGGGCAACCCCGCCAAGGCCATGGCCCGTGAACAGAAGCGGGTCGGCGGGGCCCTGCGCGCCCGCACCTGGATCCTCGGCACCGCCGGCGCGCTGATGCCCTTCGTCGGCCTCTTCGGCACCGTCGTCGGCGTCATGAACGCCTTTCAGGCCATCGGCGAGTCCGGCCAGGGCGGCTTCGCCATCGTCTCCGTCGGCATCTCGCAGGCCCTGATCGCCACCGCCGTCGGCATCGCCGTCGCGCTGGAAGCCGTCGTCCTCTTCAACATCCTCAACACCATCGCCGGGGGCCTCGTCCGCGACCTGGCCATCCTCAGCGACGAGCTGCTCGAGCTGATCGAGCACGAGAGGGGGTCCCATGCAGGGCGCACCGCAGGCTGACGGTCTCGGCGAGGACGAGTTCGAGGGCGGACAGTTCTCCGAGATCAACATCACCCCCCTCACCGACGTCTTCCTGGTCCTCCTGATCATCCTGATGGTCGTCTCCTCCTCCATGATCGAGGAAGAGAAGGAGTCCTCCTACCAGAAGGGCCTGCTCGCCGAGCGCGCGCTGCAGGTCATGACCCCCGAGGGCGCCGGCATCGAGGATCTCGTGCCCGAGGACGTCGTCATCTCGGTCCTGCCGGATCACACGGTCTTCGTCGAGAACGAGGAGATCAGCCTCGACGAGCTCGACGCGCGGCTGGCGGCGCTCAAGGCCCAGGAGACCCCGGTACGCATCATCCTGCGGGGCGACAAGACCGCGTCGTACGAGGTGATCATGGACGTCATCGCCCGCTGCAGCCGAATCGGTCTGACGAACATCGCGCTGGCCAGTCGGGGGTAGCACCCTCTATCCCCCCGCATTCGGGCTCCACGGCAGCGCACAGTCCCGGCACAGCGCCCTCTCCGGCACCCCGCCCCCCTCGGTACAGGCCCGCCGGTCCGCCGCCAGCTCTGGCCCGCGCCAGACCTCGCTCAGCGTGCCGCTGGTCACCTCGCCCACCCGGTTGGCCAGCATCACGTCCCGCGTACAGAGGGTGATCTTCCCGTCCCAGCTCACCGTCGGCGTGCGCTCCGGCGCCCGGCAGCGCCGCGGCCCGCTCTCCTCGCCCAGCTCGCACTCGACACCCCAGTCCGCCGCCACCCGGCCCAGCGCCGCCCGCGCCGCCGCGTTCGCCAGGTAATGGTCGTGGTCCGTCCGCCTCGCCCAGAGCAGGCGGCGACCCTCTCTCGGCAGGCGGCCGGCCACCGGTTGGAAGCCCGGGTACCTCTCCCGCAAGGCCCTCCCATCCGTGGACTCCGTCGCCCGGACCCCCAGCACCACCCGGCGCGCGTCCTCCAGCAAGGGGGAGGCCGCCCCCCGGTCCAGATCCCCCCGGTCCAGATCCCCCCGGTCCAGATCGATGATCCACTCGTCCACCGGCATCGCCGCGATCGCCGGCGTCAGGAAGGTCCCGCTGCTCTCGATGCGCAGCCGCCGGGCCACTTCGCCCCGGCCGATCGCCTCGCACAGATACCCGAGGATCGGCTCGATCTCCGGGTGCAGCAGCGGCTCTCCCCGCCAGCGCAGCTCCAGGGTCTCGAAGCGCAGCCGGCTGGCCCGCAGATCGTCGCAGACCGAGCGCACCAGCTCGAAGCCCATGAAGCCCCGCCCGAAGTCCAGGTAGCCGCGGTCGCGTAGCTCCTTCCAGTTGGCCGGCGTCGGCTCCATCGGCAGATCCCGCGTCAGCGCCTCCCAGCGGGTCATCGGCGTGCTGCAGCCCGGCGCGGTCGCCTCGACGATGTCGCAGAGCTCCAGCCTCAGCACCGTGTCGGGCTGATCCTGCACCCGCCGGCTCAGCGCCTGAAGCCGGTGGCGGGCCGCCTGGGCGACCATCCCCGCCGCCTCGCCGGCCAGCTCCCGCCCGGAGTCGCTGCGGGTCCGCAGGTAGCAGTCCTGCACGCAGGGGGTCGTACAATTACGCACCACCTCTCGCCGCTGCCGCAGGGCCGGGCTCTGCCAGAGCTGCCGGAGGGTCTGTTCACGCACATTGCCGAAGGCGCCGTTGAGGAAGTCCAGCTTCCCGTCGCACATGATCGCCGCCCCGTCGGCGTTGATGTAGAGCTCCTTCCAGCCCGCCCAGCAGGGCGCCTCCAGGGGCTTCAGCTCCTCTCGGTAGTAGCTGGGCACCTTGCGCAGATCCCCCGGATCGTTCTGGATCCGGTAGCCCGCCGGCCCCTGCTCCTCCGCCCGCCGGGCCAGGGTCTCCACCAGCACCTCCAGCGCCCCCAGGTGCCAGGGCTGCAGCCACAGATCCCGGCTCTCCTTCGGCACCTCGGGCCCCGCCCGGAACAGGTTGAGGATCTGTACCCCGTCAAAGCCGAGCGCCGCCTGCTCGTCCAGGATCGCCGGGAATCGGTCCATGTTCAGGGCGTGCAGGATCGTGTTGGCCAGGATCTTGCGGCGCGAGTTTCCCGCCCGCTCGTCCGCCTCCCGCACCCGCTGGTAGCCCTGGATCGCCCGCCTCCACATCCCCTCGCCGCGCACCCGATCGTTGGCGGCTTCGTCCCCGTCCAGGCTGATGTTCAGGTGCAGCCGGTCCGAGGGGATCGCCGCGATCGCCCGGGCCCGCTTCTCGGTGATCAGCGTGCCATTGGTCGTCACCGTCACGTAGAAGCCGCGTCGGACCGCGTAGGCCAGCAGCTCCTCGATGTCGGCCCGCATGAAGGGCTCGCCCCCCAGCGGGTTGAACACCTCCACCCCCCAGGCGCTGGTCTGGTCGATGATCGCCTTGACCTCCTCCGTCGAGAGCTCGGGGCTGTCGTAGCAGGTCGTGCACATCGTGCAGGAGAGGTTGCAGCGCAGCGTCAGGTTGACGCTGACCCGGTCCGGCGGCGCCAGGCTGCGGTTGAGGCGGCGCGACAGGTACATCAGGCTGTCCCGCCTCAGGTCCCGAGCGCTGCGCATTCCTCCGCCTCCAGCCGGCAAGCTACCCCAGCGCGCGGCGGGCCGGCTCCCCGATCCACTGCCAGCGCAGGGCCGACTCCTCCGGCGGCAGCACCAGCTCGAAGGAGCGCGCGGCCGCGCGGATCTGCAAGCGACGGCGCATGTAGACGTTGAAGGTGCGCAGCTCGGCCATCGGCAGCAGCGGCTCGCCGGGCAGGCGCAGGCCTTCGGGCCAGAGCTCCACTGGCCCCTCGCCCAGCGGCCGGGCCCGCGCCTCGCTGATGTCCAGCACCCGCGCCCTGGCGCTGCGCAGCAGAGGCTCCCCCGGCCCGGCCTCCAGGTGGCGCCCCTCGGCCCGCCGCCGGAGCGAGCTCAGCAGCTCGGGCACCCGCAGGGCCTCCCCCCCACCGCGGGGGCTCAGGCGGTGCTCCAGGTCCAGGCCCCACTGCGCCCGGCAGGCCGCGCAGGAGAGCGCGTCCCCCTTCGCCCGCAGCCGATCGGTCGCCCCGCAGCGCGGGCACTCGAAGAGCGCGTCGGGCAGCCCCAGGGCCAGCTCTTTGCCCCGCAGCCGCCCCGCCGGCCGCTCCAGCGGGTCCACGGTCAGCGCCTCCTGCAAGCTGGCCTCGATCTGTTCGGGATCGTCCTGGCGCGTGAAGCTCCGCGGCGGATCCAGCTCCACCCGCACCGGCCCCCGCCGCTGCCGCGCCGCCCAGCGGGGGTGCTGGTGGTAGACGCCCACCAGCCGGGCCACCAGCACCGGCAGTCCCGCCGTCCGCACCAGCCGCCCGATGCCCGGCACCAGGGCCTGCGTCTGTCCGTCCCAGGTCCGATCGGCCTCGGGGAAGAGCCCGATCAGCCCGCCCACCCGGCCCCAGGCCAGCAGCTGCCGCACGCTCTGCAGGTCGGCCACCATCTTCTTGCGCGGCACCGCCCCCGACCAGCGCGCCAGTCGCCCCGCCCCCGGGGCGTCGAAGAGCCCCTCGCCCGCCATGAACTGGACGGGCCGCCCCAGCGCCAGCATCAGGCAGAGCGGGTCGAGGATCCCGACGTGGTTGCTCAACAGCAGCGCCGGCCCCGAGCGAAGACAATGCTCGGCGCCGCGCACCTCCAGCGCCTGCCAGTGGCTCGTCACCAGGCCCAGCAGCGGCCGGAGCAGGGCCCAGGTGCGCTCCACCCGGCGCAGGTGCTCGGTCGAGGGGGGCAGCGGCGGCAGGCGGACGAGGGCGGAGGCCATGGGGCGGGGGATCTAGCCTGCTGGAGAGGGAGGCGCGGACGTAGCGGGCCGATCAGTCCCCGTTCCTTCGGACGAAGACCGAGCCCCCGATCTCGGGGATGGCGGCGGTCAGCGCCTCGGCTGCCGCTTCGGGGAGAGTCGGGTTGTCCTCGACCCAGAGGCTCTCCCCCACCCTCTGGACCCCATGCATCGCGCTGACCTCGACGAGGGAGGGATTGCCGACGATCATCAGATCCTCCCCCACCTCCCGGACGGCCTCGGCCCCATCCAGACTCCGCAGGGATCCGTTCGACTGAACGCGCAGCCTGCGCCCCACGGTGGTCAGCTGCTCCAGACCCTCCAGGCTCTGCATCTTGGGGTTCCACACGACGAGGAGGTCTTCCCCGACCGTGCTCACTCCGTTCAACCCGGACAGCGTCTCCAAGCTTGGGTTGTCGCGGATCTCCAGCGTGCCCCCCACAGCTTCGACCTGCCTCAGGGCCTCCAGGCTGCGCAGCTCCGGATTGCCCCGGATCTCCACATCCCCCAGCGTCGTCACCCCTTCAAGCCCGGACAGGTCCGTCATCACGTAGTTCCGGGCGACAAGGAGGTCTCCGACCCGCACCAGGCCCTCGAGGCCACTCAGGTTGGGGAGGCGCTGGTTGGCCTCGAGAGCCAGGGAGCTGACCTCACGGAGGTTGTCCAGACCCCTCAGGCTCTCCAAGACGGTCGTGTAGTAGAGGGAGATCCGCCCGACCTGTGTGAGCCCCTCCAGCCCGTGATCAGCGTGACGCAGGCGAGCTGCTCCAGGTCCAGCTCCTCAGGGTACTCCCCCAGGCCGTCGATCCAGACCGACCCCTCGATGTCGCGCCTGCACCACCCCTCGCAGAAGCCCGACACCTCGGAGAGGTCGAGGTCCCCCGCGTACAGCTCCTCCTGGTCCCAGCGACTCGAATCGGTGTCGTCGCAGTCGCCCTGGGCGACGGTGACCCCGTCCCCGTCCGCGTCTGGGGAGCGGGTGCAGGCCAGGGTCAGGGTGAGGAGGAGGAGGGGCATGGCTGGGGAGAGTATAGACGGAACCCGTCGTCCCGCTGCCTCGGCGAGGGGGGCTCGGACGTAGCGGCGCGTTGTGAATCACAACGGTCCGCTACGTCCGCCTTCTGGCACGAATGGGGGCTGGAAGGCCTGCTGGACCCCTCACAAAGGGGCGCTGCGTCCGGATTTGGGCAGAATTGCGGACGCAACGGGTCTTTCTGAATCAGAACGCCGCGCTGCGTCCGCTCTCGTTGAACGCCCGCCCTACAAGCAGGAGGGGTCCAGCCACCACGATCGCAGCAGCGTCTCCGCAGCCCCCTGGCCGGGGTCGATCGACACCAGCAGGACCCGCCGCCCCGATCGATCGGTGACGGGGAGGTGGTAGACCGCGGTCGGTGAGGGGGCGCCGAATGCTGGGCTGAGGTCGACGCGGGACTCTCCCTTGATGGCCATCACCTGACCTTCAATGCCGATGACGCGGAGGCCGCCCTCCTCCACGGGGGCGCCGCCCCAGAGGGTGCCGTCGAGAGAGGCCGTGATTGTGTTGGTGGGGTCGATGGTTGAGAAACTCTGGCCCGCGGCCTGCATGTTGAGCGGACCGGGGATGTCGAGGCGTCCGTCGGACCGGATTCGAGCGACGTCACCGAACAGCCCCTTGCTGCTCCAGATCCAGCCTGCATTTCCGGCCTTGGCCCAGGAGAGCACCTCGTGTTCGCCAATGGTCCCGCGCATCCGTGCCGTCAGGCTGTCGACCTCTTCGACCGCGGCACATGCGGGCGCCGCTTCCACGGGCGCCGCCGGCGCCTCCACGTTCGGCGCGGGTTGTGCGGCCACCTGGAGACTGGCCGGGGACGGAGAGTCGTCCAGGCCGTAGAAACGTCGCAGCGCAGCGACGTAGATGTCCTTCGGGATGAGGCCCTTCTCGGCTTGCAGACAGAGCTGGTAGATCCGCCAGGCCTGATCTACGGCATCCTGGGACAGTCCCTGCCCGGAATAGCTGACCCGCGCGGCCTTCGTGGTCGAGAGCTGCTCTTCGCCTCCCCCCACAGACCGGCCGGCGGCCAGGTCGGCGCTGTTGTGCTCCTCCTCGGTAGCGAGGTTGACCGGCGGCGCGGGGCAGGCCGTGCCTTCGGAAGCGGCTGCGGCTCCCCCAAGCGTCAGCAGGAGGGCCGCGCAGGCGAGTGGGGGAGCGAGGGCGATCGAGAGTCTGGTCATGCGCGTCCTCCTGGGGAGGCGCGGAGAGTACCACCGGTGTGGTGGCCCGCCCCCCCCCATTCACGGCTCCAGCAGCACCTTGAGCGCACCGGGCGCCGCGGCGGCGGCCAGCGCCTGCATCCCCTGGGCCAGCGGGTAGCGCGCGGTGATGAGCGGGCGAGGGTCGACCAGGCCGCCGGCCAGCAGGCGCAGCGCCGGGGCGAAGGGGCCGCAGCGGCTGCCGATGACGGTGATCTCGTCGATGACCCAGGGCGTGGGCTGCAGGGGCTCGGGCAGGTGCACGGTGGTCTTGAGCACCAGGGTGCCGCCGGGCCGCACCCGCGCCCCCGCCAGGCGCAGGCCTTCGGGGCTGCCGGTGCAGTCGACCACCACGTCGGCCAGGGGCAGATCGAGGGCCTCCGCCGCCGGTACAGCCTCCACCGAGGGCGGCAGCAGCGCCCGACTCGCCGCCGAGCGGGCGACGCCGGACACCTGGGCCCCCGTCAGCGCCAGCACCCGGGCGCAGAGCTGGCCCAGCCGGCCCAGGCCCAGCACCACCACCCGGTCGCCCGGCTTGACGTGGACCTGCTCCAGGATGCGGCAGGCCGCGGCCAGGGGCTCGACGAAGACGGCCGCGTCGTCGGGCACACCCTCGGGCACGGCGTGCAGGTTCTCCACCGGCAGGCGCAGCCGCTCGGCGAAGGCGCCGTCCCGCCCTTGGATGCCCAGCACGGTGCGGTGGGGGCAGTGGGTCGGTCGCCCGGCGCGGCAGGTCGGGCAGCTCCCGCAGGCGGCGTTGATCTCGCCCACCACGCGCCGCCCGATCCACGAGGGCTCCGGCGCCTGCTCGACTGTGCCCACCCACTCGTGGCCCAGCACGCCGCGGAAGCCCATGTAGCCGCGGCAGAGCTCCAGGTCGGTGGCGCAGATCCCGCCCAGGTCCAGCCGGATCACCGCCTCGCCCTCGGCCCGCGGCAGCGGCAGGTCCTCTGCCACCCGCGGCCCCGCCTCCTCCAGCACCAGCCCTCGCATGAGCCACCTCCTCGCCAGAGGGCTCGCTATCCTGCTGCCCGCCCCTGCTACGCTCCCCGCCATGCGCATCCTCGTCGTGCACCACGGTCGCCTCCCCGCCCCCGGCCAGCCCGCCAGCGGCGGCGCCATCCGCGCCTGGCACCTCGGCCGCGGCCTCTCCCTGGCCGGGCACGAGGTCCACTGGCTGGCTCGCGACCAGGATCAGCCCGGCGGCTTCGCCTCGCCCGCCGACCTCGTGCGCAAGGCCCGAGCCCTCCAGCCTCAGGCCCTGCTCTGCGTGCAGCTCGAGGACGCGCCCGCCCTAGCGGCGCTAGACCTTCCCCTGGCCGTCGATCTCTACGCCCCCCGCCTGCTCGAAGCCCCCTTCGAAGGCCGCCTGGCCAGCGCCGCCCCGGCTACACTAGCGGCGCTAGGTGCCGGCGATGTCTTCCTGGTCAGCAGCGAGCGGCAGGGCTGGAGCTGGCTCGGGGTGCTGGCCCTGGCCGGCGTCGATGTGCGCCGCGACCCCACCCTGCGCGTCCCGATCGCCTCCGCCGAGAGCCCCCGCCGCCGCTGGCCCACCAGCCCCGTCTTCGTCGGCGGCGGCGGCGACTGGGCCTGGGCCGACCCGCGCCCCGATCTGGCCCGCGTCCTGGCCATCCTCGACGCGCACGGGACCGGCGAGGTGCGCTGGTACGGCCCCGCCGAGCTGCCCGATCACCCGCGGCTGAAGCGCCTGGGCACCGTCGGCTGGGACGAGCTGCTCAGCGCCTACGCCGGGGCCAGCGTCGCCCTGGACCTGTGGGTGCAGCACCCCGAGCGCGAGCTGGCCCTGGGCTTCCGGCACGCCGACTACCTCGCCGCCGGCCTGCCGGTCCTCACCCGCCCCGGAGGCGCCGTCTCGGAGGTCCTGGGCGAGGCCGCCTGGACGGGCGAGCTGCCGACCCTGCTGGAGCAGGTCCTGGCGGACCACGCCGCCGGAGGGGCCGAGCTGCGCCGCCGAAGCAAGGCCGCCCGCGAGCTGGCCCAGGCGCGCTCCCCCCTCGCCTGCGTCCAGCCGCTGCTGTCCTGGCTGGCCGCCCCCCAGTCCCACCGCGCCCCCAAGGGCCCGCTGCTCGACCTCGCCGCCCTCTCGCTGCGAGCCGCCCGCGCCGAAGCCCAGGCCGAGCACGCCAACGACCTGATGGCCCGGGCCGAGGCCGAGGCCCTCGCCAAGCGCGCCGAGGTGGCCGAGCTCACCGCCCGCCTTCAACAGCAGAGCGGCGTCGTGGAGAGGCTCAGCCGCAGCATCGACGAGGTCGCCGGCTTCAAGCGCGAGGCCATCGCCGTGCTGGGCCTGCGGGCCCAGGGCCTGGAGACCAGCTCGGCCGAGGCGATCGCCCAGGTCGAGGCCCTGCGGGCCGATGTGCAGAAGAAGAACGCCGAGGTCCAGGACCTGGCCGACGAGCGCGCCCGCCTGGAGGAAGAGCTGCGCCTCGCCCGCGTCGAGCGCGCCGAGCTGGACGGCCTGCGCGCCGACCTCCGCCGGCTCCAGGCCGAGCTGAGCGCCGGCGAGTCGCTGCGCCAGCGGCTGGAGGAGTACCTGGCCGCGGCGAGGCAGGAGGCGATCCGGCTCGCTCGGCGTCGGTGGTTCTGAGGCGGGACGAGGGAGGGGGGATGTGGAGCACGGCGCGGGCGGACTCAACCGTGTCGGCGCACACAAGCCCCACGAGAAAATCTTGACCGGTTGATGAGCATCGATTACTTCGCCTACGGCGCCACCCCGGCGCCACCCCGGCGCCACCTCTCCCACCGAGGCGCCCGATGCGTGCAAAGAAGTTGACCATCACCCTGTTCAGCGGGGCATTCTCCAGCGAGACCAACGGCGCGGCCGTTCGCTCCCTGCTCTCCGACCTGAACGACGAGGCGCGCAAGGCCCTGGGGGAAGCGTCGGACCTCCGCATCGCCATCCAGACCGACTCGCGCACCCCCAATGCCCGGCTGAAGCTGCGCATGTTCGAGACCGCCGGGCCCCGGCGCCCGACCGCGCTCGGCGCGGGCTACCCCGCCTTCTGGACGGGCCCGGACATCGACACCCCCGCGCCGACGCCCTCCACCATCGCCGGACCGTTCTGCACCAATATCGACCTGGCGCTGGATGTCTCGGCCAGCAGCGGCACGGCGCAGGAGACCTGGCAGGGCACCATCAGCGCCACCGCCTTCTTCAACTGAGTACGGGAGCCCCCATGTCGCGCGACCCGCTACAGACGGACCTGGATCCGACGGTGGTTCAGCCTGGCTCCGTCCTCCAGGCGGTCCTGCGGCGGGTCAACCGCGACGAGGCGGCGGACGAGGCGGCCTTTCGCCACCTGAGGCGGAGGGTGCAGTCCGCTCCGCAGGGGCAGCAACAGACCTCCGCGATAATCGACGCGGCCCTCCACCGTCGGACCCAGGTCCTGCTGGCGCCGACCCTGCCCTCCCGGCTGACCCGAGACCACCCCTTCGATCTGCCCTGGGCGCGGCTCGACGAGGCGGTGGATCTGTTTCCGGGCGCTACCCTGTCGACCGAGTCCTCCCTGGACCCGGTCGATCTGTCCTGGCCCGCGTACCAGGAGGGCCAGGCGCTGGGCGGGTTGAAGTCCTTCATGTTCGAGGACAGCGGCAAGCCCCGCTTCGGCACCGGGGCCGGCCAGCTCGCCGACGCCGCCACCCTCAGCGTGGACCTGGCGCGGCAGCATGGCACCCGCGAGCTGTACTGGCACTCGCTGACCAACGCACCGGCGGACGCCACGGCGGAGACGCTGGAGTGGACCCGAACGGTGTACGTGCCGGCGGACGCGGGGGAGATTGAAGATCGAATCTTGGAGGGACGGTGGTTCCATGACCGAGAATACCCCACAAACGTCGAACGCTACGCCGAGCTGCTTCGCACTGCCTGGCAAGCCGGTGTGCGCCTCCGTTTCAGCTTCCTCAACCTGGGCGGGGGCAGCCACGTCGTGATGAGCAGCGAGCATCCCGAAGCGGCCGAGGTCTTCGAGGAGGAAGACCCCGGCTGGTGGGGGGTCGATCGCCCGGTCTCGGACTGGCCGGTGGACCCCAGCAAGACCTTCCGCACGCACAACGTCCTGCGCCAGTACTGGGATCCCGCCTGGACCGGGATCGGCCTGCCGGCCAGCGAGGTCGATCAGGCCTACCTCCGCTACGCCCACAGCAGCCTCAGCCTCCAGCTCTCCTTCCAGCGGGCCGGGCTGCGGTTGATCGCCCGAGCCTGCGCCCGGCTGCTGGTCGCGGCCGAGGCGGCGGTTCGCGCGGACACATCGCTGACCCCCGAAGAGCGGGCTCGCTTCTCCTTGGACGAGGTGCTCGATGGCATCGAGCTCTTCAACGAGGTCGACGTGCGCAGCATCGTCGAGGACGAGGAGGGCCAGGTGGACCCCGCCGAGAGCGCCGAGCGCTGGGCCCGCGGCTTCGTGATGGCGGCCATCGGCTTCGTCGAGGGCTTCTCCACCTCCTCGTCGGCGATGCCGAAGCTCTTCCTGCCGGGGCTGCACTCGGTGGCAAAGCCGGACCGTGCAAGCGATGCGGGCTACGGCAAGAAGAGCGAGCAGGGGGTCCTGACCTGGACCTGGAAGCACCGGTTCCTGGAGCGCTTCTGCCGCAAGGTGGTCGGGAGCTGGAGGGCCCTGCGCGGGGAGCTGATCGGGGCGCCCTGGGCCGCTAGCTGGCTCCCCGAGCTGAGCCTGCCAACCCTGAACAGCCTGGTCGGAGGAATCGACCTGCACTGGTACCACTTTCACTCCACCGAGTGGACACCAGATACCGGGACGGAGACCTCGGACGAGAACTCCAAGATGGGCTTGTTGCACGCGGGCTGGCTGATGGTCGATGTGGCCGCCGTGGTGGATCTGCTCGAAGCCTACGGCCTGGAAGGCAGGGTCACGGTGGTCGAGACCAGCAGCAGCTCCGATCTCAGCAACGGCGCCCAGGTGGCCCCCGGCAAGGAGGTCGACGAAGACATCACCGATGAAGAGGCCCTGGCCTTCCAGGCCAACGAGATCTGGCGGCGCAGCCTGGCCAGCCGGGCGGGCGGCGCCGAGAAGTCCGGCCACCACCCCTGGGCCTTCCTGGACGTCACCTGGAAGGGCTGCGGCCTCCGCCACACCCCCAGCGCCGACGCCACCGCGGTCCAGGCGACCGCCAAGCCCGCCTGGTTCGCCTTCCACCGCGTCGGGCTGCTGCTGCGCGGTGCAGGCCCCGTTCGACTGCTCATCCCCGAGGTGCTGGTTCCCAGGGCCCTGCTCACCCTCGCGGAGACCAACCCCAACGAGCCCTGGAAGTCCACCCCAATCCTGGCATTCGAGGTTCCGGATCTCTCGGTGGTGATGCTCGGCGAGCCCCCCACCACCCACCTGCGCTACGCCTACGTGGTCCTGGTGGACCCGACCGCCCCGTCGGAGGGTCCGTACACGGTGGAGGTGCGCAACCCCCACGGCAGCCTGGGCGAGCTGCGCCGGATGGAGGCCTGGGCCGAGAACGCCGCCGACTGGTTGGTCCCCCCACCCGTAGGCGAGGACGATGGGGCCCGCCTGCCGCAGTACCTGGCCAACGAGTCCATCGGCAGCTTGGAACGGGTTGTGACTTCCGGGTCCGCTACCGCCTTCAGCCTGGGGCGGGGGGAGCCTCCGTTGATCCTGCTGTCGCCCGAGCAACTCGAACTCAGCCTCCGGGAGGACTGAAGCCATGGCGCCGTGGTTCCTCCTGGTGCTGGGTGGTACCGCCTGCGATGAGGCCAAGGAGAAGGAGCCAACGCCCGATCTGTGCGAGGAGATTGAGGGGCGAAAGTACACGAGCGCCGAGCTTCGCGACAATCGCCTCGGAGATGTAGTGCTGAGGGGGTGCCGGGATTTTAGTCCGGGGGACACGCCCGTACTCATTCCGTACGATCAATCTCGGGAGAGCGGTTCAATAGTCCTCGGCACCAAGGTGCGATGGAGGTTGGGAGACGAATCGTCAGAAAACCGTGGCATTGTTTTCCGCTTCGATGTCTCCCCAACCGGCGATCCCGTTCGTCCCATCGAGCTCGAACCGGGGATATGGGCCCACGCCACCGCGAGCAGTGGCTGGGCCGCCATCACCGGCGAGATCCTTGACCTCGACGGTGACGGCTTCGACGACCTGATGGTCGCGGAGAGCGCCGACGACTACCTCGTCCTCTCCGGTAGTCTCATGGCTCCAACGGTGGAGCCCAGCTTCACCCGCCTCCCCTTCCAGGTGCTCGACATCGGGGACACCGACGGCGATGGCATCCGGGACATCGTCCGTTTCCTGCCTGGCGCGGACCCCGACACCGGCCGGGAGATCACCATGCTGGCCGTGCAGACGCTGCCCTGGGACGGCCCGCTGGACGAGGCCCCCTGGGAGGTGGTGCTGGACGCGCCGATCTTCCAGGGCGACTACAGACGGCAACCCTGGGACGCGGTTGTCCACAAGGGCTTCGACCACAACGGCGACGGCCTGAGCGACCTCGTGGCCGGCGACGACCCCTACGGCGCGGAGTACGGCTCGGTCAGGGTCTACGACGGGCCCTTGCTGGAGTCCCGCGGCGCGGACGAGGCGGACGCGTTTCTGCGGGTCGACTTCGAGCCGCGGCAGGACATGGAGGAGCGCATGAAGTACCGGGACTCCGTCGGCGAGTACCTGCGATCCGCCGGAGACCTGGACAATGACGGCTACGACGATCTGATCGTGGTCTCCGAGCTGAGCGGCGACGGGGACACCTACAAGGCCGGCAAGGTCTGGCTGCTGCACGGCCCCCTCGGCGGCGTCCAGCTCCTGGATGACTCCGCGCACGCGACCATCGTCGCCGACGAGCGGTCCACCTACCTGGCCAATGAGGTCTTCGCCGGGGGCGACCTGAACGCGGACGGTTGGCTGGACCTGATGGTGGCGCAGAGCGCGCGCAACGAGATCGATGGGGAGTGGACCCCCTCCGAGCACGGCCTGCGACTGCTCTGGGGCCCCTTGGAGGGGACGGTGAACTGGAAGGAGGGCGTGACCCTCGACCCCAGCCCCTGGGACCCGGCCTACGACGTCGCCTTCGACCAGGACGTCGACGGCGACGGCATCCACGACGCCGTGATGATGGCCCATGGCGGCTCCGGCTCGCCCTCCATCCACATCTGGTTCTCGACGCTTTCGATGGAGTGGCCGCGGCCGGAACCGTAGGAAGTACCGGGCTGGCGTCGATGGAGTTCGTGTAGGTGGGACCCACCGCTCAGCTGGACGCACCCACCCCCATCCCCCTCTTCATCAACTTCATCGGCCGGGCCGCCATCGCATAGCCCCCGTCGGCGCCGTCGATGAAGTGCACATGGTCCCCACTGTACGAGCCCACCATGCAGGTCATCAGCGCCGCTTCGGACTGATGCATGCCAAAGACGATCTCCCCCCGGTCCGCCATCGCCTGCAGCCTCCGCTCCAGCTCGGCGATACGCTCGGGCTCGACATCCAGCACCATGCGCAGGGTGTCGTCGAATTTCCGGAAGTCACTGTTCTCGGAGACCTCCTGTCGATATCGCGCGCCGTCGAAGCTCCCGGCCTTCTTGCCGCTCCACAGCAGCAGCCGGGCCAGGCCCACGGCCCAGACCAGCCGCAGCTTCTCCCGGAGCACCGCCCAGGCCCCTCCCGCGCTGCGCAAGCGGGCCTCCACCTCGAAGGCCGACGGCCGACCCGCCAGCCTCAGCGAGGTTGCCTCCACCGGGCTCGCTGCCTTCAGCTCCCCGACCGCCGCGCGGACCTCCTCCAACACCTGCCGGTAGCGCGCGCGTTGCTGATCCTCCCCCTCTCCCAGGGCCTGCACCAGCAGGCTCAGGATGCGCCCGCGCCGCGCCTGCAGGGGCAGCCAGCGGCACTCGAAGCCCTCCAGGTCCAGGGCCTCCGCCCCGGCTCCGACGGCGTAGCGCTCGTCCTGGGCGGTATCCTTGATGCGGCGCTCGGCCTCCGTCAGCCCGCTGCCCGACAGCATGGCCAGGCAGACCTGAGCAGAGGCCCGGTACCGCGCCACCCGCACCGGGAAGCCGTCGGCCTGCAGCTCACCGACCGGGACCAGCCCCACCCGCAGGCTCAGGCCGAAGCGGCTCTCGGACAGTCGACCCAGCCCGCGCAGGGCCGGCTCGACCCGGGCCCGGCTGCTGGCGGGGATCAGCATGGTCGCGCCGTCTCCGCCGAAGACGTAGGGGAGCTCCAACCCGCGCAGCGCGTTGACCACGCCGATGATGCAGGCCACGCCCAGAGCGTTGACCTCCTTGTAGCGCCCGGCCTCGATCGCCTGGGTGGAGCCCCTGACGTCGGTGATCAGGACCAACCAGTCGGCTGGCACATCGCTGTAGCGCTCGGGCTCGACGACGAGGTCAAAACGGTCGAAGGAGGGCAGCGCCGCGTAGAAGCCCTCGCTCACGCGCGCTACCGCCACCGATCGGGGTGGCCCTGGGTCGATCCCGAGGAGGGGTCGGCCTCGCGGGCCCACTCGGCGGTGTCGACCAGGACGACCGAGTCGCCCTCCGCCTCGGCCTCGGCGGCGATGCGTCCGTATGGCGCCAGGATGCTGGACTGTCCGCTGAAGTGGACGCCGCGCTCCTCGCCCCAGCGGTTTGCGGCCACCATCCAGCCTCCCCAGCCGCGGAGCTGGTGCCGCCACCAGTGCCGCGGCTCCACTCCGCTCTCGTTCACCCAGTTGGTGCAGAAGGCCAGGATCGCCGGGCGGGTCATGGACAGCCAGGTGACCAGCCGATCATCGTTGATGTCCATGCAGATGGCCACCGCCAGGTCGCCCATCGGGGTCGGGACGATCACCCGGGTCTGGCCGGGTCGTGCCCAGGTGGTGTCCAGGTGGAAGAGCAGCACCTTGCGGTAGCTGGTGGCGAGCTGGCCGTCCGGTCGGATGATCAGCGCGGAGTTGTACAGATGGCCATCCGCGCCCAGCTCGGCGAAGCCGCATACGATCCATGCGCCGCGGGCAGCGACCGGCGCCAGCGCCGCCAGCGTGGGTCCGTCGACGGGCTCCGCGTGGGGGCGCAGCTCGGCGCCGTCACGGAAGACGTAGCCGGTGGTCGCCATCTCGGGCAGCACCACCAGCTGCGCGCCGGCGTCGATGGCGGCGTTCGCCAGACGGACGAGGTCCTTGCGGGCCCGGACCGGGCGGCCGTGCGGCGGTCTGTACTGTACGGCGGCCAGCCTCACGGGCGGCTCCCCGCGCGGCGCCGGAGGCCGGCCAGGGCCAGCAGGCCCAGGACGGAGAGGGCGGCGCCGGGAGAGGAGCTGCCCGCGCTGGCGCAGGAGCAGCCCACGGCCTTGACCGCCTCGTCCTCCTCCAGGAGGGCCTCGCCCTCTCCGATGGCGAAGGCCCAGGAGCCCGCCCAGGGCCCGGCGAGCCCCGTCGAGTCCACCGCCCGCGCGGTCCAGGAGTAGACCCCCGGCTCCAGCATCTCGGGCGACCAGTCGATCTGTCCGTCCTCGCCCTCGGGCAGGCCGCTCTCGGTGCGCACCGCCGCGCCGCCTCGATCGATGATCACCAGCTCGTAGCTGAGGCTGTCGCCGTCGGGATCGACGGCCGCCCCGATGCGCAGGGCCAGGCTGCCCTCGACCTCGCTGCCGTCGGTGGGGCTGATCAGGGTGGGCGCGGTGGGCGCGCCCTCGCCGTCACCGATCTGGAAGCTGGCCTCGGCCCAGTCGCTGCGCTCGGCGCCGTCGGAGCAGCGGACGCGGACGAACCAGGTCTGGTCTTCGGAGAGGGCCTCGGTGGGCGTCCAGGCCGTCTGCCCGTCCTCTCCCGAGGCGACCGTGCCCTGCTGCAGGGCCGCGCTGTCGAAGGAGGCGCTCAGATCGAGCTGGAACTCGTGGACGGTGGCCCGCCCCTCGGGGTCGACGCCGTTCTCGACCCGGATCTCGGGGTGCGGCTCGCTCTGCCATGAGCCGTCGGCGGGGGCCAGGATCAGCGGGGCGCTGGGCGGATCGTTCTCCAGATCCACCTCGAAGCAGGCCAGCTCGGAGGGAGGGCCGACCAGGCCGCCGGGATCCAGGGCCTCGCCGTACCAGCAGTAGCGCTGACCATCGACCAGGCTCTCGGCGCGGCTCCAGCGGACCAGGCCCTCCTCGGCGCCCAGGCCGACCGCCTCGTCCAGGCTGGCCTCGCCGGAGTCCAGCAGGAGGAGCCGGTAGCTCAGCGTGTCGCGGTCGGGGTCGCTGGCCTCGCCCAACTGGAACTCGGGGTCCAGGGTCTCGACCACCGCGCCGTCGAAGGGGGTGACGACGGTGGGCGCCCCGGGCGCCTCGTTGACCTCGTTGACGAAGAGGCGGAAGGGGGGAGTGGCCTCGGCGCCGGTCACGTAGTCGTCGGCCGCCCAGCTCGTCCACCAGTAGTCGGTGTTCTCCGTGAGGGCCGCGTCCGTCCAGGTCCAGGAGGTCGTGCCCTCGCCGGAGGAGACGCCCTCTGCGCCGCCGACCCGCGCGCTGAGCGCCTCGTCGGCGTAGACCTCGAAGCCGTAGACCAGGGTCTGGCCGAGGGGGGCCTCGGCGTTGCCCACGGTGAAGCTCGGGCTGGCGCTGGCTACGCGCTCGCCGTCCGCCGGGGCCAGCAGGCTCGGCACACCGGGGCCTTCGTAGACCGTGGGATCGGAGTCGCCTTCGTACTCCTCCAGGCTGGTGCGGCCGTCGCCGTCCCGGTCGAGCTCGGCGTCGGAGGGATCGTCGGGGTCCAGCCCGTATGCCTCCTCCCACTCGTCGGGCATGCCGTCGCCGTCCCGGTCGCTGAGCTGGACGTCCACCTCCCAGTTGAGCTCGTCGCTGCCGCCGTCTCCGTCCTCGACCGTCAGGCGCAGGGAGTGGACCCCGACCTGGTCCCGGCTGGGGGTCCAGCGCAGGGCGCCGGAGGTGCTTGAGATGGCTGCCCCGTCGGGGAAGCTTCCGCCGAAGACCAGCACATCGTCCAGCCCCGGATCGCTGGCGCCTGGATTGAACGTGTATTCGATGCCGACCGTGGCCGTGCCGTCCGGGCTGCCCGTCAGGGTCGGGGCGACGTTGTCCACGATCACCGTGATGCCGGTGCTGGCGCTGCCGCCGTCATCGTCGGTGACCGTGACGGTGACCGTGTACTCGCCGTCGTCCCTCCAGGTGTGGGAGGTGGTCTCGCCGCTGCCGCTCTCGCCGTCGCCGAAGCTCCAGCTCACGGTGTGGGTGTCGGCCGCTTCGACGTCGCCGTACTCCACCGAGAGGCTGCCGGCGCTGCCTTCGTCCAGCGGGCTGGGGCTGATCAGCCGGCTGATGGTGGGGGCGACGTTCGTGATCTGGATCTCCGCCTCCGCCTCTGTCGTCTCGCCCTCGTCGTCGGTGACGGTCAGCACGACGTCGACGGTGTCCGGGCCGTCGTAGCCCGCGGCGGTGAAGGTGCAGGTCGAGCCGGTACAGTCGATGCTGCCGTCCGCGCCGATATCCCAGGCGTAGCTGACACTGCCGCCGTCTGGATCGCTGCCGCTGGTCAGGCTCATCAGGACCGTCCCCTCGGCCGGCACCGTCCAGGTGGAATCCAGCTTCACCTCGGGCGGGCGCAGGACGATCCACTGCAAGGCGCTCTCGACCATCTGGCTGACGTCGCCGTCGGTCCAGTCGACCTCATAGGGGGTGAACAGCCAGGTCGTGTTGCCCCAGAGCGCCGACTGCACCAGCCGACCGGAGCCCACCGTCGCCGCCACGCCGCCGACGTAGGTGGTGCTGAACCAGGTGTAGCTGAAGATGGTGCTGCCGAAGGAGGCGCTGGTGTCGGCGATCACCCCCCCGTCGGGCGTGAAGGACGAGGAGAGGCCCTCGGTGGCGGGGTGGCTGGCGTCGGCCACCGCCCAGGTCCGGTCCCCCGCGTAGGTGCTGGAGCGCAGGGGGATCAGCGAGAGGTAGCTGGAGTAGTAGCCCGAGGCGCTGGCCTGGTAGCCGGTGGCGCCGAAGAGCAGCAGCCCGCCGCCGCCCGAGACATAGCTGTACAGGGCCGCCTGGCCGGTGCTGCTCATCTGCTCGAAGGTGTCGTCGCCGCCGTCCAGCCAGATGACCGCGTCGTAGTCGGTCAGCGTCACCCGGGTGGTGCTCGTGAACTCCGACTCGGTGAAGCCGTAGCTGTCTTGAGAGCTGGTGACCGTGTGGCCCCAGGCTCGCAGCTCCTCGAAGAGGTCGGCGGCGTTGCTGTCTCCGTCGTCCAGCACGAAGATGTCGAGCGCGGCCGCCGGTCGGGCGAAGAGCAGGGCGAACAGCAGCGTCACGCAGGCCTCCAGGAGGTCATGGTAGCCCAGCCGGCCGGCCGTGGAGGTAGCAAGGCGTCACAGTCGGGCGTCGAGCACCAGGCCC
>ERZ761602.417-NODE-417-length-94041-cov-12.980029_pt1 | contig 94041 bp, 73 predicted proteins | sample MGYA00512165_ERZ761602 | MGnify/ENA primary metagenome ERZ761602 (study PRJEB28899, sample SAMN02445085) | bioreactor sludge metagenome | biome: EBPR sludge; isolation source: Thorneside wastewater treatment plant | place: Australia: Brisbane, Thorneside...
CTTAAAAAAGAATCCATTGAATCCTTAAGTAAAATTGAGAGTCTGAATCTCAAAGTATCAAATTTGGAAAGTGAAAAAATAGATGATGCCAATTCAATTTATAATCTTAAAAATTCAATTGAAAAATTCTATCAATCCACTGACATAACTAAACACATTTCTGGAAAATGGAAGGTTACTTTATCAACAAATAATCATGGACACTCAACATTATATTACGACATTAATCCTCACAGTATCCAAATCACACAAAATATGTCTCCTTTTGGTAACTATACAATAAGCCATTTTTTTCGACATCCGAACTCTAATAAAATTTATATTATTTCATTTGACTCAACTTCAACAGGAAGAACTCCTTTAATCCTTGATCTTACATATATTTCTTCAAAATTTCTTTCTGGATCACAAAATAGCATTTCATTAATTGAAATGGAAAAAATGATTGATGATGATTAGTTTTAAGAATTTCAGGCCAGCGATAAAAAATCCCCCTCCGGAAAACCGAAGGGGGATCTTCATCTTAAAACCTAACATTAATCAATTTTGATAGCCTTAATGGTTTGTGTTTTTCCACCGATTTCAACGGTCAGGAAATAGTTGCCATTTTCAGCAGCAAACTCCTTTTCACTCATCGGAATTTCATTCACACCGGCAACAAGAGTTACCGTTTTATTCATTACCAGTTTTCCGGTAACATCCGTAAGGGTAATTACGGCTTGTGATGATTCCATTGCATAAAGGCGGATGGTTGCATTGCCTGAGAAAGGGTTCGGGAAGAATTCAATACGGTTAATAAACGATTGCTCTTCAACACCAACAGAGTTAAATGCAAACGGAGCAGATTGGTTACTGCAACCGGAGGCATTCGTAACAACAACCATATAGGTTCCATTATTTGTTACTACTATCGATTGACCTGTCTGCCCACCTATGGTTGAACCGTTAAGGTACCACTGGTATGCAGTAGCTGCAGATGAAGTTAGAGTAGTTCCATTGGCAGTTACAACCGGAATTGCAGGAATAGGATTTACAGTAACAGTAACCTGATCGGTATCCGTACATCCATTTGCAGCAGATCCGGTAACAATGTATGTCTGTGTTGCCGAAGGCGTAAACGGAAGACCGTTGGTCACCCCATTGTTCCAGGAATACGATTGCGCACCGTTACCTGTAAAGGTTACAGATTCGCCCTGACAAATAGTTGTTGCGCTTACTGATGCCGTAACATTTGGCGATGGCACCAGAGTGGTAGTAACACTCATTGAATTTGTACACCCATTGTTATCAGTGATCTGAACTGAAAAAGTTCCGGCTGTGGTTACATTCACCGATTGGGTGGTTGCACCTGTTGACCAAACAAAAGAAGCAGCATTGTTCGCTGAAAGGGTCAAAGAAGAACCTGAACAAACATTGAGCGTTCCTGTGGTGGTTGAAATATTAACCTGCGGCTGAGAGAAAACTGAAACAGCTACCGGAGCAGATGTTGCAGTGCAACCGTTTGCATCTGTTACCACAACAAAATAGTTGGTTTGAGCAGAAACAGAAATGCTTTGAGAAGTTGCACCATTCGACCATAGGTAAGAACTTGCCGCAGGAGCATCAAGTATAACTGATGAACCAGGACAGAATGTTGTTGAACCCTGAGGAGTGATGGTTGCATTTGGTACAGAGCAAATACCCGTTCCCTGAATAGCGTAGGTAAATTCAGATTCGGTATAATCGTTGTTTAACAAAGTAACCGTGGCAGTACGCAGACCAATTGCAGAAGGCGTAAAATTCACCTGAAACGAAACAGAAGAACCTGCTGCAATGGTAGCCGGAAATACAGGCAGACCTGCAAAGGTGAAATCAGCAGCATTGGCACCTGAAACTGAAGCTCCGGTCAATTTTAATGCACCAGGACCATTATTATGGATGGTATAAGTTCTGGAGAAAGATGTCTGAACTGTTACAGAACCAAAATCAGTATGATCAGCAATCGCAGGTGTGTTATCTCCATCAGAAATACCAACAGCATTTCCTGCAACCGAAATTTCAGGATTCGCATGAAAGGTACCCGGATTGAAGAGCGTCATTAACTGCCCGCCCTGAACCAATTCACCACTGATATTGTAATGATCCTGAACCACCATAACAAAGTAACCTGCTCCAAGGATACCTTGCATATCGATGATTCCAGAGCATTCTTCATCTGTGGTTAAGAAGTTTAGACCAGTTGTAGTAAAACGATCGGCATCATGTGCAGCAATTTCTGTGATAACATCTGTCTCCACATTGTACTGCCAGATTTTCGCAAGGTAAGTCTGGTTACCCGGATCTTCCTGTATTAAAATATTTCCAAAATGATCCATGTCAAGATTATCCATCATTTGTGGACCTTCAGTTCCATCCAAAACAGCAGTTACTGTTCCACCCAATTCAGGATTATTGATATCCGTAAAACGTAAACGATACATACGAGATGGACTATTGAAAGCATTGGTAGTTACAAAGTAGAAATCATTCGGATTCATCGGATCCCATGCACCATCTTCAGGACGCAGCCACTTTGTTACGTTCTGTGCTGTGGAGTTAGTTTCCAATGTTGCTCCTGTAATGTTGTGAACTGTTCCCATGTTTACCATGGTGAATGGAGTGTTAGGTGCAATGAAGCTTCCGCTAACTTCAGTAGGCAATCCTGAAACAACTATACCATACAACGCTCCGCCATTAAGACCAGCCTTCTGAATATCGTTCCCTGAAGTAGATTTGTTTCCTATGTAAACATAAACCTGACCACCTGTAGCATCATCAAGTCCGACAACGATGGTCTTATCCTGCACCTTTGGACTTGCAACAGCATTTTCCCAGGAGAATTTACCCATGTAAGGAAGTTCCCATGCTTTTCCAGCATCAGGTCCGGTTGCAAGCATCCCAAACGCTCTTCCGTCTGCACCATTTTCTTCTCCGGTAAGGTAGATTCTATTCTGAGTACCTTTTCCATTGTTCGGATTATAAAACGCATTTACATCAGCAAGATCTCCGGAGCAAAAACGTCCAAAACCTGAAGGCATCGGAGTTGACGCATTATAAAGTAAATAGGTTGAACCATTCCAGAGGTACACTGTCTGAATAAGATCTGATCCGCTCAAAACCTGCATGGTGTTTTTGTTAATGATCCACTTAGAAACAAACGCACCTGTATTACCATGAGCACGTGCAATACCTTGTGTTGTGCCAAGTTCATGGTTCATCAAAAGAGTAAAAGTTGCATCTCCATTGTCGTAAGCACCAAGTCCGTCAGGAATTCCCACCATGCGATAAGCACCAATTTGATCACCTACAGTAAGTACCGCAGAAGTTGTAACTCCCGGAGCAGTTGGAATAACATATGGAGATTCAGAACTGCTGACACTAGTGGTCTGTGAATTTCCAAAACCTGCGATAGCGAAATCAAAAGTTCGCTCATCATAATCATTATTGGAAATGGTAAATGTTGCATTGCGGTTACCGGTGGCAGTAGGCAAAAAACGTACATCAACAGTAACTGAACTACCGGAAGCAATGGTGAATGGATAAGTGTGCGCACTTGTAATTGAAAAATCAGAAGCCTGAGCCCCTGAAATATTCATTCCGGTAACTTTTAACGGTCCAGGTCCTGCATTGTTGATCACAAATGAACGGGTTTTGTTTGCACCAAGAGAAACATTTCCTAGAACAGTATAATCAGTTGCAGAAGGTGTATTATCACCATCTACAATATTAATTGTATTTCCGGTTACTGAAATTTCAGGATTGGCGTTGTATGTAAAAGGATTGTAAAGCACATACATCTGTCCGCCTTGAACAAGCTCGCCTGCGATATTATAATGCGCCTGAGTGCAACCTACATAATAACCAGCACCAAGTATTCCCTGCACATCAATTATACCGGATGATTCTTCATCCTGAGTAAGGAAGTTTGCTCCACCTGTTACAAAACGTGTTGCGTCATGTGATGCAAGTTCAGTAAGAACATCCGAATCTACATAGTAATTCCAGGTTTTTGCAAGGTAGGCTTGTCCTCCCGGATCTTCTTGTATTACAATATTACCGTAATAATCCATTCCGATATTATCCATCATCTGAGTGCCTTCGGTTCCATCAAGAACTGCAGTAATTGTACCTCCCAATTCAGGTTGTGTAATATCTGCAAATCGCAGACGGTACATGCGCGAAGGACTGTTGAATGCGTTCGTTGTTACAAAATAGAAATCATTCGGATTACGAAGATCCCAGGCACCATCTTCCGGTCTTAGGAATTTAGTAACGCTTAGTGCAGAACTATTGGTTTGCAACGTTGCGCCTGTCATGTTATGCACAAGACCGAGGTTTGCGAGTGAGAATGCAGTATTTGGAGCAATAAAACTTCCACTTACTTCAGTTGAGAGTCCTGATACTGCAACACCATACAATGTTCCTCCAACCAAACCGGCTTTTTCTATTTCATTTCCTGTATTTGATTTATTACCAATGTAAACATAAACCTCTCCGGGAGTGGCATCATCCAATCCAATTACAATTGTTTTATCCTGCATGTAAGGAGATGCAAGTGCATTTTCGTATGAATATTTTCCAAGGTGTGGAAGCTCATATGATTTTCCTGCATTGGGTCCAGAAACGATGTGAGCAAACCCTCTCGCTTCTGTTCCTCCTTCTTCACCGTTCATAAAGATTTTCTCGCTCGTACCTTTTCCACTTTGCGAATTGAAGAATGCACTTTGCTCAGGCAAATCTGCAGAGCAGAAACGATTAAATCCGGTGGACATTGGATTGCCTGAATTGTGATTCGTATAGGTAGATCCATTCCATAAGTAAACCTCTTGAATAAGATCTGCTCCAGAAATAACAGTTAAGGTTGCTTTGTTTACAATCCATTTGGATACAAAAGCTCCCGCATTACCATGAGCACGGGCAATACCATTTGTATTCCCTAATTCATGATTAAGTAAGATGGTGAAAGTTCCATCTCCATTATCATAGGCTCCCATTCCATCAGGAATTCCAACCATACGATATGTACCTACCTGGTCACCAACAGTGAACAAAGAGGTATAACTTGCACCCGGAAATGTCGGAGCACAATAAGGCGACTGCGAACTTGAAGGCCCTGTCACCTGAGCCATACTTGCCAGTGAGGCTAGCAAGAATGAAACTGAATAAAAAAATCTTTTCATTTTATTTGGGTTTTAGTGTCACAAAATTCGCTCTCATGTGTTTCAGAATTTACACTTTTATATTACCATCGCGTGTTTTACAACTAAATAACATTCAAAAAAAACAACAACCGTTCCTTCATTTAGCTTTAACAATGAAACCTTAAGGAAAGCTATGACTCATTTAAATTTCAAATTTGGGGCATTGCACAATAATTCAGCACTATTAAAATCAAAAAACAAGCCTTTCAATTAATCTTTCATCTTCACATGATTTTCACAAAAAAAGCGGTCACTCTCATGACCGCTTTTCTTTAACTATTAAAGATAATTCTCAAATGACTTTTACCAATCGTAACGTTTTTGTTTGAGTGCCCGTTTCAATTGAAATAAAATAAACCCCACTACCCGACTCAAATTGTTCACCCGAAAGAAGGATATCATTCATTCCGGCATGGATTTCAAACTGACGATTGGAAATTGTACGACCGATTGCATCTGTAATGCGAATACCCACATGCCCGTGCACACCCGAGTGTATACGAAGCGTTGTTTGATGATTGAATGGATTTGGGAAGATCTCCATTTTATTCATTCCATTTGCTTCCTGAACACCAACTGCGTTGTAATTGTAAACAGTTGACTGATTACTGCATCCTTCATCAGAGGTAACCACAACGTAGTAATTTCCATTGGTAGACACCACAAGGTATTGATTGGTCTGACCGGCGAGTGAACTACCGTTGAAATACCATTGGTAATTATCAGCAGTTGCAGAGAATAAGGTATCCATATTTACGGTGATCACCGGAATAGCCGGAATCGGATTAACTGTTACAGTTACTTGTGCTGTTCCAACGCAACCATTCGATCCGGTACCGGAAACTGTGTACGTTTGTGTTGATGATGGAGAAAACGGTAGTCCGTTAGTTACTCCATTCGACCACGCATAAGAAACTGCACCACTTCCAGAGAAAGTAACTGATTCTCCCGCGCAAATCGAATTATCAGTAACATTTCCATTTACTACCGGCAGAGGAAGAGTACTTACTGTTACAGTTGTTGAGTTCGTACAACCGTTGGCATCTGTTCCTGTTACTGTAAACGACTGATCGGCGTTAACAACGAATGGAACACCATTGCTAACACCATTATCCCAAACATAACTTGAAGCACCGTTACCAGTGAAGGTAGCTTGAGATCCAATACAAACAGGATTTGGAGCAACCGATCCTCCAACATTGGGAAGTGAATTTACAGGAACAGTAATAACAGATGAATTCTGACAGTTATTAATATCAGTACCAACAACGGTATACGTCAAAGTAGACGAAGGAGAAAAAGCAACACCATCTGCCACACTGTTATCCCAGGAATAAGATTGAGCACCCGTTCCACTTAATGTTAATGCAGACCCAGCACAAACTGAAAGCGATGATGCGTTGATGCCAACAGTTGGAAGTGCATTCACCACTACAGTTTGAGCAGTAGAACTTGCAGAACATCCAAAGGCAACAGATGTAGCCTGAACCTGGTAGGCACCTGCTGCATTTACGGTGATGCTTGAACTTGTTTCGCCTGAAATTGGATTTCCGTCTTTAATCCACTGGAAATTTGCTCCGGTTGGATTAGAAACGCTAAGTGTTACATCATCATTGGCACAAATGGTATTGCCGGACGAATTAACGGTAAGCGGAAGGGTTTGTTGGCAGGTTTGCACCTGGAAGATCGAAAGCGTTGAAGATACTTCGTTGGCAAGAATAAGAATGGAATTTCCGTTAGGAGATTGCGCTGCATTGATATAAATAATTCCTTCAGCTCCGAGGTCAGGACCAAGTCCAGCAAGATTCCTGTTGTTCCAATAACCAACATATTGTGGAGATGCGGGATTGGTTACATTATAGGCCATTACTCCACCTACACGTTCTAGCGAAACAAACAAATAAGGAATTCCATTGATGGTTGCAGTTGCAACGCCTTCCGGTTCCGGTCCTTTATCATCTGAACGGTTCTTTAATGTGTTGTTTGCGTTCGATACATTAAACATGGTTGAATAAACCGGATGTTGAGCAATTGTGCGTTCAAGTTGATCACCACTGTCATAAATCAAAGCACCAGTTGTTCCATTCCAAATTGTAAACGATCGTGCACCGAATGCATAAATTTCATCGAAATCTCCATCGTTATCAATATCGCCCAACTGATTAGTTACATTTAGACGACCTGCAAGTTGTGCGCGTTTTAAATCTGCTCCGTTTGGAAATGCAGTCGCATCAAGATTTAAAGTAGATAAGCGAACTGATTCAATAATTGCACCGGTATATTCACGTGCATCCCCTTCGTTTGCAGTAACAATATATGTAATGCCGCCTACCGTAAAATTAGCGATTGCATCAGGCATATACATTCCTTTAACAGGAAAATTGGAAAGATTAATTCCTGCAGTCTGGTCGCTTACATCCATTGCGTTTCCGGTTAAGGAATGATCCTTAAACCCTAACGGCTCAAGAGAGACAAGCGTGTTGTTAGAGAGATTGATTTTTGCAATTGCATTATTTTCCTGCATTGTAATCCATGCAACCTGATCATCCTCCGATATTGAAATATATTCAGGCTCGAGGTCCTGTGATGCTGAAGAGGCTCCTCCAAACACACCAAACAAACGAATTCCCTGTGAACGAAGCATTGCTTCCTGTCCATTATAAGCAGTGAAGTCAATCGTTGTAACATTTGCTTGTGATAGAGACGCTATTCCACCGCTTACATCAATGATGCTTATTGATCCATTTGGATCTTGAGTATACGATGGTAATGCAGAAGGGTGTAAATCCACACTTGTCGGTTCACCTTCGTTTGCAGTGAGAACCTTTGTACCGTTATGCGTAAACTTCACCATATCGGGCATTGCTCCAACGACGAGACTATTCAGAAAATTTCCGGAAGCATCAAAAAACACAACTTTACCGGGGTCTTGAGGATTGGCACCATCTTCAATTGAACAGGCAACTATTCCATTATAAACATCAACAGAATTTATATTTCCGTAAGGAGTTAAATCAATAGAGGTAAGCAATACCGGTGCAGAAGGATTTGCAAAATTGACAATATCCAACTTTCGTCCGATTGAATTTGCAATAAAAAGGCGCTGAGTTCCCGGATCATGAACTACAATTTCAGCCGAATTTCCTGTGCCTCCGTTGCTAAATGAATTCAACAAAGAAAGCAACAGTTCATTATTTGCAACCGGTGCAGGATTATCATTATCCTTTATGTAAAATGTGTGGTGATTATTTGCACCTGCAGTTGCGTTTACCAAACCGGAAAATGTAAACAGTAAATATTCATCCGATTCCAAATCGTTGTCATTTGTTATGGTTATTGGAAAAGAATGCGTACCATTTGTAGCAGCCGGAATCGACAACCAATAACTGCTCACTGAATAATCGGATGTTGACGCATTTGAAATTGGTTTTACGTACAACTCTACAAAAATGGGTTCAGCGTTGGAATTTGAAACCGTCAGATTAATATTGACCGTACCTGCATTTTCATTTATGGTCTGGTTGTTTGAAGCAAAAACTACAGTTGCAGGAGTTAAAGATTGTTGAAGGGTAATTGATGTTGTTCCATCAGTTGTAGTACCGGTTGCCCAACCTCGACCTGTACTAAAAGTACCTGTTGTACGATTGAAAACTCCGGTTGCAACGATTGTAACTCCACTTCCGGGATCTGCCGCAATAAAGCTTGTGCTTTGTAATTTTCCACCGGGATAAATATCACTAAGCGGAAGCTGATATCCTGCAGTTCCCCCTGCAACAACAGCTGTTCCCAAACCAGTACCAAAGAAAATGGCATCAACAGGTATGGTAGTAGAGGTTATTTGAGCAGAGGGCACATTAAATACAGCAATACCATCTGCATTTGCACCACCATTACCTAATACACCTCCTGTTCCGCCGGCATTTCCAAATCCATCCCCACCTTGTGTTGTACAATCAATGATGCGCAATTTTGTACCTGCAATGGCCATTGTTGAACCACCAACATATACAACATCCCCGGCATTTACTGTGCCGGAGCTTATCTGAAATGCATACGATAAGCCACCACCTGCAGCCCATCCATTTGCGTTAGCTGTTCCATTATTATTGAATACAACAGTGTATGGAGATTGATTAAAATTAATTGTCCGTGTAGCCACAAGCTCCACCCATTCAAAAGCAGCATCGTTCCCGGGAGGATTTGCCATAAATTCTGAAATCAGTAAGCCCGGACCTTGTGCAATTGCCGGTGCCGAATAAAGCAAGGCACATACAAAACTGTTAACAGCTTTTAAAATTCGATTTTTCATTGTTGGTTTTTTAGTGCCGCAAACATCGCACTACATTCCAACAACTGCCTTACCTGTCCATTAAGGTATGTTTATACTATATTGTAGTATGTGAATTAAAAAAGTATGGCAATGAACTAAAGTGTTATCGCCAAAAAGAGAAACCTAAATGATTATGAAAAATATTATTTCAAAAACCTGAACATCCTTAACCTGTGATTCACAAATAAAAAACCAGCTCAAAAATCACAAGCCAAAGCAATCAATGATCTTGTCTGCAAGAAAGGATGATAATTTAACATAGGATTCATACGTCCACCCGGCAATATGGGGTGATAAGACCACTCTGTCGGACGCAATCAGGTACTGAAAAGGCTCCGGTAATTGGTTAGTGTCAATTTTTTCGAATGAGGAATGCTCGTATTCGATAACATCCAGGCAAGCTCCCAAGACTTTCCCCTTTTTCATTGCGGCAACCAGGTCTTCTGTGTTTACATTTTTTCCACGAGCGGTATTGATCAGAAAAAAATTCTTGCTGCAGGAATCTATAAAAGTTGAATTGAAATAATAGTTTGTTTCTTCGGTTTGAGGAAGGTGCAAACTGATCACATCACTTTCGCTTTGCAGCGTTTCCAAATCAACCTCTTCAATTGTGGATGTCGCAAATCCGCTTTTGTATTTATCATATGCAACTATCCTGCAACCAAATCCGGTAAGCTTGGATGCGAGGGCACTTCCCATATTTCCAAAACCTACTATTCCAACCGTTTTTCCTGACAGTTCGTGACCACGATTCCCTTCACGGTCCCAAATACCCGACCGAACCTGTGCATCTGCGCGCAAAATATTTCTGAACAATAACAACAACATTCCGATAGCCTGTTCACCTACTGCATCACGATTGCCTTCCGGAGAATTAAAACAAATGATTCCTTTTTGCTCACAAAATTCGAGATCTATGTTTTCCATTCCTGCTCCACTACGTGCAATGAATTTGAGATTGGCAGCTTTACTCAAAAAACGCTTATCCATTTTAATCCGGCTGCGGATCACTATTCCATCGTAGCTACCGATTAGCTGTTCCAATTCTATCTGCGGAGTTGAAGTATGCATAACGCAACGTACTCCCCGCGATTCCAATCGCTCTTTGAGGATCGGATGAACTGTATCAATAAAACAGACTTTCATTTTCGAATACCAATTATCTAATTACCAATTTCCAATTAATTAAATTCATAACAGATCGTTTAAAAAGGTAAGAAAAATTTAGATACGCTTTATTCTGATCAGAAATAAAGAAAATGTCCAACCAAAAAATAGATCGTTACACCCAGGATATCATTGGTTGTGGTAATAAACGGACCTGTTGCCAAAGCAGGATCAACTTTGTATTTATTAAGCAAAAGCGGAACAAATGTCCCGAATACCGCTGCAAAACAAATCACTGTTAACAGAGCAATGCTTACAGTAAAACCAAGATTGAGTGAATCTGCAGTAAGCATACTGTAACCTAAAATCACAGAAGCACAAACCAATCCATTTACCATACCAATGATAAGTTCTTTGAATAAACGAGCGGCCATTCCCTGCATTTGAATTTCATCAGCAGCCAGTCCCTGCACAACAATGGCGGAAGATTGTATTCCGACATTCCCTCCCATTGCAGCGATCAGTGGAATGAACATGGCCATTTCGGGATGAATGCCAATCACATCTTCGTATTGACCAATAACCATTGAACCGAAAATTCCTCCGATCATGGCAATCAGCAGCCAGGGCAAACGCGCACGTGAAATCACCCAAACGGTATCTGAAGATTCAACTTTTTCAGAAAGACCTGATGCCATTTGGTAATCCTTCTCTGCTTCTTCGCGGATTACATCAACCACATCATCAATGGTAATTCTTCCAATCAATCGCATTTGATCATCCACCACCGGTAATACAACCAGATCGTAACGTTCCATTAAGCGTGCAGCTTCTTCGATGGACTGATTAGCCTGAATAAATTTTATGTTTTTACTCTGATAGACTTCACCAATTGTTTGCTTGGGATTGGCAACCAGGAGAGATTTCAATGAAAGTAAACCCTCCAATTGATCTTCGTCGTTTACAACATAAACGGTATAAACATGTTCTACTTCCTGAGCTTGTTTGCGCAATTGAACAATACAACGATCTACAGGCCAGTTCAGATTGGCTTTTACAAATTCCCTCGCCATTATTGCGCCTGCAGTCCCTTCTTCATAATTCAATAAGGCCTCAATATCACTTACCTGAGCTTTATCTTCGATCTGAGAGATTACTTCGCGCTGTTTTTCTTCCGGTAATTCGCCTACAACATCGGCAGCATCATCCGAATCCATCTCCTCGATGTGTGCTGCAATCTCACGTGTAGTTAAGGATTCCAGAAGTTCTTCGCGAACATCTTCATCAAGCTCTGTTAAGGTATCTGCAGCTTGCTCGTTTTCCAATAAACGGAATAAATACTTTCCGTCATCTCCATCAAGCTCGTTGATGATTTCAGCAATATCCGCACCGTGGAGATCCTTCAGGAAATCCATCAGAAAACCATCGTTACCGTTAGCGATAGCCTCGCTTAGCTGGTCAATGATCTCTCTTGTAATCGGAAATTGCATGGTGCAAAGATAGGTTTTGAATCAGTAAAACCAACCCACTAAAAGTCAGGCAACTGCAAACAAAAAGGTCGCCGCATGGGACGACCTTCTGAACAAAATAAGTGACTTAAAGATCACAGTCGCAAGCAAAAATGGGAAGGGATCCAATTCCTTTGTCGAGACTTAAAATATCAGAAATCGAATTAAATTTCACTCCGAAATTGATTATGAAATGGGTAATGGCATCAGAAAATTTGTCAGCTCAACAAACTGTTCAACACTCAATCGCTCCGGGCGAAGATCAAAATAGGGATGCTCACTTCGTTCAGGGTTTAAGGATTTTATGGAATTGCGAATGGTTTTTCTGCGCTGATTAAAAGCGGTTTTAACCACCTGGATAAAAAACTTTGGATCACATCCCATTTCATTGCGATTATTTCGCTTCAGACGAATAACAGCACTTTTAACTTTTGGGGGAGGATTGAATACATTTTCATGTACTGTAAACAAGTATTCAACATCATAAAAAGCTTGTGTGAGTACACTGATAATTCCATAAGCCTTACTTCCCGGAGGTTCTGCTATTCGCTCTGCCATTTCCTTCTGAAACATACCAACCATTTCCGGTACCTGATCACGATTTTCAATCACCTTGAAAACAATTTGCGATGAAATATTATAAGGAAAATTTCCAACAACAGCTAAAGGACCATCAAATAGTTGTCCTATTTTCATTCGCAAAAAATCCTCAGAATAAATTCTTCCATTTAGCTGTGGAAAATATTCTTTCAAATACTCAACAGACTCCGAATCAACCTCAACCACTGATGTCAGAAACTCCTTACGCTCCAACAAAAACCGGGTAAGAGCCCCTGTCCCTGGACCCACTTCAATCACTTGCCGGTAATTGCCAAATCCTGTTAGTGAATCAGAAACACGGTGAGCAATGGATAAATCGATAAGGAAATGCTGTCCTAGATGTTTTTTAGGTCGAACCATGCGTGAAAATAGCATAAAACATTCATTTCATCCTCAAATGGAAATTGTTGGCAATTGCAATTCCTTACCGCTCATCCCAAAACGCACACGATTAGATCAATTAAGAGTAGATTTGTAAAAATTCCAGGCGCGGATTAAACCATTTCCAAAACCAAGCGTCTATACTTGCCATGACACATCACATCACCCTCCGGTATTTTCGAAACCTATTGCTATTCACCCTTTTAATGGTGCCTGAAATCATTCTTGCTCAGGACTTCTCAGTAAAAGGAACGCTTAAGGACAAATCCAATGGAAGTCCCCTTCCGGGAGCAAATGTTGTACTGATTCACCGTAGAGATTCTTCACTGATCAAAGGGAGTACAACGGATGCCAATGGTCGATTCGTTATCACAGGATTGCGCAGAGGAGGCTATCGGTTTCAGGCCAGTTTTATTGGTTATTCAACGTTGAGAAAAGATACTGTAATGGTATTTGATGATGTTAACCTGGGAGATCTGTATTTGGAACCCAGCTCCACGGAGCTTGATGATATCACCGTCGAAGAACGCATGGTACGTGTCGAAATCAAGGGGGATACCGCAGAATACAATGCAAAGGCGTTCAAAGTCAATCCTGATGCTACTGCTGAAGATCTGGTAAAAAAGATGCCCGGAATCACTTCTGAAAATGGCCAGATGAAAGTGAATGGCGAAAACCTAGGAAGAGTTTTGGTTAACGGGCGTCCGTTTTTTGGAGAAGATCCAAATGCTGCTCTTCGTAATTTACCTGCGAATATGGTCGATAAAATCCAGGTTTTTGATCAGCAAAGTGATCAGGCTGCATTTACGGGTTTCAACGATGGAACAGGTACACGCACAATAAACATTCTTACCAACCAGAAAATCGGAGACGGAAATTTCGGTAAATGGTATGCGGCTTACGGTACCGACGACTATTACAATGCAGGATTCAGTTTAAATTATTTCAAAGGCGCCCGGAAACTTTCTTTTGTTGGTATGAGTAACAATATCAACCAGCAGAATTTTTCACAGGAAGATCTGTTGGGGGTAAATGCGGCTAACTCATCACAAGGTGGAGGAGGAAGCGGAGGCAGAGGTGGTCCGCCACAAATGGCTGGGATGAACTGGAGAGGAAACCAATCCGGTGATTTCACCAATGCAGCGCAATCCGGTATTGCAACAACACATTCCCTGGGTGTAAATTACAGTGATCGTCTTGGAAAAAAAGCATTTTTATCAGGAAGTTATTTTGGAAACTACTCCGATCGTTTTCAGGAAAAATGGACAAACCGGAATTTTATTCAGTCGAGTGATTCTTCCAACAATTACACAGAGACCAGTCAGAGCGATAACCTCACCTGGAATCATCGGGTGAATTTGCGTCTTGATGTAAACATTGATTCCACATCAGTGCTTACATGGCAGCCAAAAGGCAGTTTTCAATCTAGTGTATCAGACGCCGTTCTTAATGGAAGTAATACCGGAGCAGAGAATCTGATTACTACCTTAATGAGTAATCTAAATGGTTCGGACATGACTGCATATGTGCTTGGGCAAACCATGACCTATCGCAAACGATTAAAGAAAAAAGGCCGGACGATTTCGGCGGAATGGACAAGTAATTACAATTCGAGATATGGCGACGGGTATTTGAATTCTCGTAATGTATATTTCTACTCCACCGACTCATTAGAGATTTTAGATCAAATCAATGATCAGAACAGTTTGAATCACACCCAAAGTGTTAACATAACATATACAGAACCGATAAAAGAAAAAGGTCAGCTTCAGATTACTTATAACCCCAGTTTTAACTGGAACACATCAAACAAAACAACACTGAACTATGATTCCCTTGCAAGCGACCACATTGTAATGGATACTTCGTTAACCAGTAAATTCATAACCAATTATTTTGTTCAGAAAGGCGGATTGCTTTATCGATTCACCAAGGATAATAATTTCAACTTTCAGGTTGGAGCCAATGCACAGTATGCTACATTAACATCAGATCAGAGTTTTCCGATGGCATTTGCTATCGACAAAGCTTTTTTCAATATTCTCCCAACTGCCTCTGCATATTATGCATTCAATAAAGAGAGTAATATCCGTTTGAATTACCGTACGTCGACGAATCAACCCAATTCAAATCAGTTGCAGGATGTGATTGACAATACCAATCCCATTCTTCTGCGTGGCGGAAATCCCGATCTTGCGCAATCGTTTACCCACAGTTTGTTTGGCCGTTGGATGAAATCAAAAATCATTGAAGGCACATCCCTGTTTTGGATGATGCATGCAAGTTTTACTGAAAACTACATTGGAAATTCCACTTTTATTGCAACAAGAGACACTGTGTTGCGCGATAATATTTTACTGCAGCGTGGATCACAGTATACTTCCTATGCCAACATGAGCGGAAACAAATCTATGCGAACCTATGCAAACTATGGTTTCCCTATGGCACCGTTAAAAAGCAATGCAAATGTGTACGCAAGTCTTGGATTGAATCAAACACCTGGATTGGTAAACGGATTAAAGAACATCTCCAACAATTATAGCATAACCGGAGGATTTACACTTGCATCAAACTTCAGTGATAAAATTGATTTTACAGTTACAACAAACTCCACCTATTCAATTGTGCGGAATTCTTTACAAACCAATTCCGATAATAATTATCTGATTCAAAACAGCACTGGAAAACTCAATTGGATTTTTGGAAAAGGATTTGTTTTTGCAACCGATGTTACACATAGCATGTACAGAGGACTCCAGCAGGAATTCAACCGCGATTTTATCCTTTGGAATGCAGGATTGGGATACAAATTTCTGAAAGATCGCAAACTTGATGTACGACTAATTGCATACGATTTACTCAACCAGAACAACAGCATTAATCGCCAGGTGACTGAAACTTACATTGAGGACACCCGTTCGAACGTTATGAATCGCTATTTTCAATTGCAACTGACCTACACATTCCGAAATTTCAATCAGCAAAAACCGGAAGAGAAAAAACCATAATTGGCAAGCAGTAATTAATTCACCTTGTGAACAACTTCGAGTAAGGTCCTGAAAGCAGCGAATCTACCGCCGTACTTGTCTGAATGGTCTTTCCGCAATGCAGGTGCAAAATCTGATTCATATTTTTTAAATGTAGGCATATCCTTGCACAAATACTGAACAGAATACGATACGCCCCCCTCCGACTCAGCCAGAATCTTACAGATTTTATTCTCTATAAACATCCCTGTGCGCATTACATCAGGAATATGAACATCTTTCATCCATTGAAGCCATTCTTCATGGACTTGCTCATCAATGTTTACTGTAACGTTGTAAAGAATCATCACTCTCGATTTTCAGCAATAATAACAAGAAAACACCCGAATCCGCTGCCGAACCGTTCACTTAACTGCATTTTTGGTCTTTTTTCCATTGATTTTATCCCCAACACCTCCGAACTTTGCTTTGTCTCAAATCCATAAGACCTCCGGGGTTTTAAAAACCCCGGAGGTCTGGTGTAAGCCATGTGGAGAGAAGGAAAATAGTATCTTAGTCGCTGATGAAGCAGATTCTCAGGCTGATCCAACCCAACATTTCTTCTTTAGGAATTTCGCTTTTCCTGATCGTTCATGTATTGGAATGGATTGTAGGCCAAACAAATTTTCAATTTGCTATAGCGCCTGAATGGAATGAGGACATCGCCACCTGGCAAAATAGTAGAATTGCTTCGAGATTCGACCTTTTGTTTTTATGCACGCTTTCATCGTTGATTATTGTTACCGGGACTTCTCTCTTATTCAATCATCTATTTGCTCTAAAAGGGAAAAACGCATTCCGGCTGGCAATATTGATCGGTTCCTGGATTTTTGTTTTGCAGCTTTTCGCATTCTTTGGGAATCCTCAATCAAGCATTTTACCTTTTACGGAAAGCATTTGGGTTTTGTGTGTGCTACTCGCATTCTTTCCGCATAAAACAATAAGAAGAGAAGATGAGTTGTTAGTGTTACTTGCAGCAGGGTTTAGCCTTGCATATGGATTAAATGCAATTGATGACAGTCAGCAACTAAAGCTCATTAATACTGAAGGCACTTTTCTGATTGTTCTTCTGATATTCTTTGGCGTTAATCGGTTCACTGTTCTAAAGTCATACGGACTCCCGGAAATGTTCAGACTTTTTTTTCCGATAATTCTGATAGCTCCTGTCTGGACTTTCAGTCGCGAAATCTGGCATATCACAAACGCAAGAGGTTTATTTATTAAGAACCCAATCCTACTCTTTCCCTGGATTTGGATGTTGAGCACCCTGCCCTTTTATCTTTTTAAACGATCCTTTTTAAAAAGTACAAGTCACATCAGAAATCTTATTCCCTATTTTTTATTGGCAAGCGTTGTGTTACCTGCCCTGTATTTGGACAGTTACGCGTATTATTGTGACCCCTTCGAATTGGCCAATCCCGCAAATGCAATGATGCGCGGCTATGAATTTGGAGAATCTTCATTCAGTCAGTTTTTCAGTTCTCATTTGTTGTCTGAACAAATTCCAGGCTGGATTTATTATTCCCTTCATGGCTATGAGCATGGCTTGGGTTTTATGACCTACAACATGTTTGGTGAAATGGTTTACTGTTTTTTATTCTACATTGTACTCTTTACAATAACCGGAAATAGAATTCACTCACTGTTCATAACACTGTTATTTCCACTTACCGATACAATTTTCCCGATTTCTTATTCTCTGCTTTTATTTTCCGTATTGATTGTTTTGAGATTAAGGCAAGAATTCAACATCCGGTTACTATTGTGCACACTTACATGGAGTTTATTCCTAATCGTTTGGCGACTTGATTTGGGAATTGCAAACGCTGTTGCCATGTTTGCAACAACTATCCTGATCTGGATAAGAAAAGGAGTGCTGCAAAACATGAAAATAATCCTGATTACAGGAGGCTTTTTAATAGTAATTTCTATAATCACATTTTTACTTTTGTCATCAACTACCAAAGTAAACCTTGGACAGGCATTGCAATACATATCAGCGAACCAGGCACATGCACTTCCGGATCTCGCCCTGAATTATAATCACATTTTCTTTTTCCATTATTTCCTTCTGCCGTTTATTATTTTGATTGTTGCACTTCGATCCATTACCAAAATTCTAAGGCATAAAGAAATCCATATAGATTTCGTTTTGTTATTTCTTTGCATAGCCTATTTTTTTAATATTCAGAGAGGTATTGTAAGGCATTCACTTCTTGAAGGAAACGATACTTTCATTACTTCTTTTGGATTTCTTATCCTTTTTATTGCACTGCTCAGGGAGTATAATTGGAAAACTTCATTTGCGCTTTCCGGGATAACATTGTTGTCCATTGGATTTTCTTTCCCTATGCGTAACGGCGAAAAAAATCTTCTTTCCAAATGGGATGCAGCAATTGAAAAAGAAAATTACCCCAATGGAATGAAGAAAATTTCGAGGGTCGGTTTTCAAAATGCCCCTTGTATTACTGAAATAAATACACTAAAAGCATTTATCGACCATCATTTTCCTGCCTCAACAACCTTTATTGACCTCTCCAATCAACCAATGCTCTATTACTTTTTGCAGCGACCTGTACCTTCTTATTTCAATCAGGGTTTGCAGAATGTAATGACTTTCAAAATGCAAAGACATTATATCAATGAATTGAAAAATTATGACATTCCCTTTGTTGTTTATTCCTCCTACCCAAGAAAATGGTTTGACGATATTGACCACATTCCAAATCAACTGCGATATGCAATAATAAGAGAATATGTTTTTGACCACTACCTTCCTTATGAAGTTATTGGAGGTTATTTTATTTGGATCAGAAAAGATATTATTGGCAGAGGACCGCTTCATGCTGCCAATATCAATGCAATTCCCCCAGAAGAATGGGATTTGGGCCTAAGTCCTGTTTACCGCTATAAGGAACATTTAAAAACCCTTAATCTAATTGAAAATGCTAAAATCTATTTAAGTGGGAATTTCATAGATACTGTTTCCTTTGGGAACTATAATTACTTTAAAAGGAATGAGATCTATTACCTGACAGGAATAATAAACAACAAACTTTCAAAAAATGAGCGCATTTCGTTTAGATGCACTAAAAAGGGAACGCTGACAGGAACATTTAATATGACGGTGCCACCAGGTGAGAATTATTATTCCCTACCAATATATGCCCAGTTCCAATGCAGATTAAATGGATTTGACACAATAATTGTGCAGAAACTTCCTGAAATAGAATTGAGGATTGGAGTTCTTAAAGAAAAAATTTGCGACGATTGCCCATGAAATTAAATACGGCCATATGGATCGATAAATTCGTTGTAGGAATCTTTAATCGGCTCTTGAACATACTTGTTCGGTTAACCGGATTTTTTCTACGGCCATCCCACAAACTCGATCGTAATTTTAAAGCCATTGCTATCTGCAAATTCAAGGGGATGGGTTCTATTATCCAGAGCACACCGCTGATCCTAACACTTCGGAAAAATTATCCGAATGCAAAAATTATTTTTATAACAACGTCCGGAAACAAACGATTACTTGAACTGATTCCACAAGTTGATGAAATCATAACCCTCAACGACAGTTCTTTTTTCGCACTTCTTTTTGGGGCTCCTTCACTAATTGCAAAACTGATTCGCAAAAGGATCGGTTTATATTTCGATCTGGAAATCTATTCCAATTTCAGCAGCGCAATAACAGCGATGTCGTGTGCCAGAAATCGTGTTGGTTTTTATCTTCGGTCTGATCAATACCGATTGGGGCTATATACCCATATGATGTTTTATAATGTTAACATGCCCATTCGAGAGACCTATCTGCAAATGGCTCGGATTCTTCCACTAAAAAATGAGAATTCGGAATTACATAATCTTTGTGAAGAAACATCCAGACTGAGACCTGAAATTATTACGTCATCGATTCATTCAAAAAATCATATTGTAATCAATTGCAACGCTTCCGATCTGCGTGAAGAACGCAAATGGCCATTGGATCGTTTTGCAGGATTGATCAATTATATTCTCAACAATCATACATTCACCATTTACCTGATAGGAGCCAGCAATGAAAAAGCACACGTTGCTGAACTTATGAAACGAATTCCGGAAAACTTCCGAATCATTAATCTTGCCGGTAAAACAAACATTGATGAATTAATTGCGCTAATAAAGCATTCTCAAATGATGATTACCAATGATACGGGTCCCATGCATATTGCCTATTCTACTTCAACCCCAACACTCGCATTGTTTGGTCCATGCTCTCCACTTCAATACGGTACATTCCCTAATTCCATCGCTTTGTACGAGTCGGTTTATTGCAGTCCCTGTGTACATGAATTTTTAGTTCCGCCCTGCAAAGGCAATAACATTTGTATGCAAAAAATTGATCTTGAAAAAGCAATACATGCATTCGAGCAAATCCTTAATGGTGTTCCGCAAGCTCAAAACACTAATTACAATGCCATTACCGGAAGAGAAAACGGATATTTGCCAGGATTGGTAAAGCGACAGAAAAATGAATAAGGATCAATTGATCTTTTCACCCCTTAAAATCCGGAACCGTTTACGTGCTTCCACCACATATAAGCTACCGGGGTATTCAAACATCAGCTTTTTGTAAAGTTCAGACGCCTTTTCCGAATCATTAAATTGAAACTGATACAATTCCGCAAGTTTAAACGTTGCGTCATCCCCTAAAATATCACTTCCGTAATTTTCAATTATGTTTTGCAAATGGGATACTGCAGTTGTATAATCTCTGCGTTTCATTGCAATTTTATAACGCAGGTAAACAGATTCATCTGAAAGTCCGTGCCAGGTGTATTGTTTATTCAGCGTATCAAGTTTCAGTTCAGCTTCTGCAAGACGGTTCTGGAAAACCAATAAATCAGCCTCCGCATAGAGTAACAATGCTTCAGGAATTGAATCAACCCCCAGATTATCGGTGATCAATAAAGACAATTGCATTGCGTCGTTGCTGATGAGTTTAGATGTAGATGCCTTGAGAACATCAAGCTGCCCCTGTGCCCAACCAAAATCTCCGGTGTAAAATGAAATTCGTGCGTTTCGCAACTTTGCTTCGTGACCTATTGGTTCGTGTTTAAATGCTTTTTCTACCTGTGAATAGAGTAACGAAGCGTCCCAAATCAATCCGCGCATAAGTGCAATATCGGCAAGTTCGAGTTTCATTTCAGCCTCAATATTGGGACGTATCCCTGGCATTTGAAGTGCTTCAAAAAGAATTTCCGTACCGCCCTTTGGATCTTGCATATAAAACGCCTTCAACTTAGCATATCCTCGCATCAATCCAACAGTTCCAGAATTTCTCCCAAGTTCTGTTATCGATTCGTTGTACAAACGCTCCAATGTGGTAAGATCATTCTGCTCATAAATACCTTGATTGAGAATTTTATATGACAACACTTCCACCATTTGTATACGCGCATCGATATAATAATTTCCGTTTTTTCCTTTTTCGGTGATTACATATTCAAATGCACGAGCTGCAAGATCATATTGTTGGTTATTGGCACAAACCGCTCCGAAACTCAAAACGCGCAGTCCGTCTTCTTTACGACGTTTATCTAATGCTTTTACCTGGTTGAAAGCTGCATTTAAATCTCCTTTTTGCTGAAAAAACCAAATGAGCAATTCATTATAAGCAACATTATCAGGATTCTTCTGAACACGTTTAAGTATTTCAGTGCGCAACAACTCTACCCTTGCGTTATTGGGGTCATCCATGTTAACCGCAAACGTGAGAATATTCTCAACACGATCAAGGTCACGCGGATTATCTTCCAGCATAGCAAGATATTCTTCAATCATGAGCTGAGTCTCACCTTTCAGATTGTAAATTTCTGCCTTGTCGGCTCTGAATTTTACGGCGCCTCCATTTAACTTCTCTCCTTTCTCATATACCTTCAAAGCATAATCCAATTCACCTTTATCTCTGAATGAAAGTGCCAGATTACGTACTTGCTGAACATCGCCTGTTAGATCTTTTATCGCATTATCATATTCCTTTTTTGCTTTTGCGACATCTCCCTGTTGTTTGTAAACATCACCCAGATCAACGAAATACTTCAAATTTCCCTGATTCTTTTTCTGCTGCTTTTTAACCAGTTTCTCTGCTTCTTTGAATTCTTTTAATTCAAGCAGGCACTTCAGATAATAATTGTAAAAATAATCGCTCTGGTTTTTGTTATACAGCTTTTCGTAATAAAGCGCTGCCTTATCAAATTCGCCCGCTTGAAAATACTGCACAGCCAATTGCTGATCACTTCCCTGCGAAGAAGCAAAAAAAGGTAGTAGCAGGAAAAGAAATACAATCAGTCGCATTTATGAGTTTATTGTCCTCGAATTACTTCTAAAACGTAGGGATTAAGAGAATCGTATAATTGTCGGGTACTTTCGTAGCTACCCTTATAGGCATCATACGCAGAGAAAAGGGCCCGGGTTGCCAGTTTTTCTTCCTGGAAGTATTTCCTTCCCTCTTCCAATTCAAAATCACCATGTTCCAGCGACTTTTTTAAATTCTCAAGCTGTTTCACGGACAGATGAATTTCTGCCCAAAGCTCGGCACGCTGTTTATTTGCACGGAGGTTAACTCTACGCAATGATTTATAGGTAGTAATTTTCCGGGCACGAACCATATCAATGGTATCTGTATCGTACACTTTCTTAAGAATATTCACATTGTTACTGGCATGCATACTGATGGTATCCAGTATCGCGGAATCCAAGGTTCCAAGCTCTTTTTCGATCCGATCTATTTCAACTCGTAAACTATCAATACTGCGAATCTCCGTGGAAAAATCAGGGCCTCCACAGGAACTAAAAAAAGCAGTGAATAAAATGAAGATAAGGAAAGGAACTATTCTGTATTTCATATGCTTTTCATTTTGACCGTTAAAATCAAATCTTATCAAAACCTGTGTATGGAACAAGTACTTCCGGAATACGAATTCCTTCCGCGCTTTGATTATTTTCAAGGAGAGCAGCAACAATACGTGGCAATGCTAATGCAGATCCATTGAGGGTATGTGCAAGACGTGTCTTTCCACTTTTATCTTTAAATCGAAGCTTTAAACGATTAGCCTGGAAAGTCTCGAAGTTTGAGGTAGAAGAAACCTCAAGCCATTTTTCCTGTGCTGCTGAGTATACTTCAAAATCGTAAGTCAATGCCGAGGTGAAACCCATATCTCCTCCGCATAACCGAATGATACGAAAATGTAAACCCAACTTCATTAATATCCCTTTGACATGTTCTACCATCTCCTCTAAAATCCGGTAAGAATCATCAGGATGTGCAAGCTGAACTATCTCAACTTTATCAAATTGGTGCAAACGATTCAATCCTCGTACATCTTTGCCGTAGCTTCCGGCTTCACGACGAAAACATGGTGTGTATCCGGTTAGTTTTACCGGCATTTCTTCTTCTTTAAGGATTACATCGCGGTAAATATTTGTAAGCGGAACTTCAGCAGTTGGAATGAGGTATAAATTATCAATTCCTGCGTGGTACATCTGTCCCTCTTTATCGGGTAATTGCCCGGTACCGTATCCTGAAGCTTCGTTTACAAGGTGCGGAACCTGGGTTTCAGCATAACCAGCTTTTGTTGCTTCATCCAGAAAGAAATTGATCAGCGCACGCTGAAGTCGGGCGCCTTTTCCCTTATAAACCGGAAAGCCTGCACCTGTAATTTTCACGCCCAACTCGAAATCGATCAGATCATGTTTTGCAGCAAGCTCCCAATGAGGAACTGCATCTTTAAGTACAGGAATTGTTCCGTGACGGAAAACTTCAAGATTTTCCTCCGGTGTTTTTCCTTCCGGAACAATTGCACTCGGAGTATTAGGTACTGTATAAAGCAATTGTTGTTGTTGTGCTTCAAACTCAGTGAGCTTTTCCTGCAACTGTTTGGTGCTGTTTTTTAATTCAGCTGTTTTCTCTTTAGCAACATTTGCTTCATCCTTTTTCCCCTGCTGCATCAAGGCCCCAACTTCTTTTGAAATTCGATTCATTTCAGCAAGTTGCGAGTCGAGTTCATTTTGCGTTCTACGACGATCCGCATCGATTTGCAGAATCTGCTCAACAACAGAAGTAAAATCGTAATTGCGCTTTTTCAGACGGGCAATGGCCTCTTTCTTGTTTTCGCGGAGATAAGAGATCTCGAGCATGGTGTGTTTTTTTTGTAAAAATAGTTGAATTAACGGTAAACCTTACAAATGACAGTTGCATTCCTGAGGCAACCCCATTGAGCAAAAAAACAAAACCCCATCCGGATCGGACAGGGTTTCGAATTCGGTTGATATGCGATTAGTTCGCAGGCTCGATAGAAACGTATGAACGGTCGTTCTTCTTCTTCTGAAAAACAACTGTTCCGTCTACCAATGCAAAAAGAGTGTGGTCTTTTCCGATACCAACATTTTCACCGGGATGGTGTTTGGTACCGCGCTGACGAACGATGATATTTCCTGCGATGGCCTTTTGACCACCAAAAACTTTAATGCCGAGTCGTTTGGATTCCGATTCACGACCGTTCTTGGAACTACCTACGCCTTTTTTGTGTGCCATGGCTCTACGGTTTTTTTAAGGTTCTACTTACGGTTAAGCTTTGATGTCCGAAATCTGGATCTGAGTAAATTGCTGACGGTGTCCGCGCTTTACCTTGTATCCTTTTCTTCTTTTCTTTTTGAAGATGACAACCTTGTCATCTTGCAGGTGCTTCAGGATCTTGCCTGTTACTTTTGCACCTTCTACAGCCGGGGCGCCAACGCTGATTTTTCCACCATTGTCAACGAGGAGAACTTTATCGAACTCCACTTTTGAACCTTCCTCACCTGGGAGGCGGTGTACATAAACGCGCTGATCTTTTGCAACCTTAAATTGCTGCCCTGCTATCTCTACGATTGCGTACATGGGTTAGTGTTTAATAGGTTATTGAATCAGTCCTGTATTTTTACAGGGACGGCAAAGATAGGAATTATTCCAAATCACTTTCTATTTCAAAGCTAATACCAATGTGGAATTTTATTCCAAATAATCTTTGATAAATGCAAAATTTTGATTTTCAAATAATTACAAATTAAAGTCGAGATCTAAGATAATCATTTTGAATTTGGAAGATCAGATCGGTATCTACTTTTTTATCAGGTAGTTGGCGTGTTTATTCGGACCATTGCCTTCGACTCCCTAACACTTCCGATCGGAGCAGGCCGCTCAGTCAACGGGATTCTCCAAACGATGGCTGAGCGGAGTCGAAGCCGGAGCGTCCCTTCATCCCTTCCTGTTAATCAGGTACACACCTGTCAGGATCACGGACATGAACAAAAAGTGCCAGATATTTATGACTTCGCTCCTCATGAAACCCCAAAAAATGGCAGTAATGGGAATAAGGTAGGTTACAGTTGATGCATATACAGCGCTGGTGATCCGTACCAGGTAATTAAAAAGTATAACCGCAATGGCAGTACCAAAGACGGCAAGCAATACAATGTATCCCAAAGATGAATAACCATGAGGATGTGTTTGAGCAATTGAAACGAAATCGGTAGTAAACAGATAAATACTTAACGGAACCCCAAAGAAGAAAAAGGAAACACTTGTTACACCAAGGGGATGAATGCCGGTAAGATAATTTCTGATGGTATTGACACTAATTGCATAACAAAATGTTGCGATAAGAATTAGACCTGCATAAGCAGCTTCACCATAAAATTCATCCGTTCCTCTCGATAGCATTAAACCTGCAGAACCCGCTATCCCAAGAGCAAGCCCCAGATAATTAGCTCTGCTGAATTTGTTTTTAAAGACGAGTGCTGCAATGATTACAGTAAAAAGAGGGGTCGTTGAATTAAGCATGCCTGCCAGTGAAGGCGCAAGATGCATTTCAGCAGTGGTGAACATAAAAGCCGGAATCGCATTACCGCACATTCCCACCAAAATCAGAGGCAAAAAATTTTCCTTTGGGATACGGGGAAGGTAGTACACGGCAAAAGGTAACATGACCCAAAATGCAAAACTCATTCGCATGGCAGCTACCTGATAAGGACTGAAAACCGGACTCCCATCGGGCGCCTCAAGTCCCAACTTCATCAAAATGAAAGAACTACCCCAGGTGAAAGCCAGAATTGCCAGTAATAGAACAGATTGAAAAGGCTTTTGCTGCATGTCCGCGAAGGTAGAATTTAAAGACAAAGTGAGTGGTTTGCTTTAATAACAAAAAATAACAGCCTCAATGTTGTACCTATAAAGATCACCTTTAATTTTGCAGCATGATTGAACCAATCACACTCAAGATTGAAGGAATGTCCTGTAACCATTGCAAAATGGCAGTAGAGCGAATTGCTGCTGAGTGTGGGATTGAGCAGGTTCAGGTTGATCTGCCAAATGGAAAAGCAACTTTTAACGCTGACTCAACCGAGGCAGATAAAATAGTAACTGCAATTAATGAAACCGGAATTTATAAAGCTACCAAAGCATGAAAAACATTAAAATCACTATCGCCCTATTATTTGGAATCACCTTTTTCAGCGCTTGTTCATCGGATAATGCGGCTGTAGAAAATACAACGACTGAAGAAGTAAGCAAAGAAAAAGCACCTGTACATGCTACCATGATTGCAGATCTTGGAATTTCCGGAATGAGTTGCGAGGTGAATTGTGTTAGCAGCATAAAAAAAGCCCTACTAAAAATGGAAGGTGTGGCTTCGTTTGAAATGGAGTTTGATGCTGAGAAGGATGTAAATCACGCATTCGTGAAATTCGATAATAAAGTGGTTAGTCCCGACGAATTGATTGCAACCATAGAAAGCGTAAACGACGGTATTTATAAAGTTGAATCCAACACTGAAGAAAATCTCCCGGCTGAAGGAAAAATAAACTCTACAGGCGACAACAGTTCTTCAACTGATGGTCCGGGATTATCGGTTTTTAATCTGGTACATTTACTCCTTGAGATCTTCTGATCCGGAGCAATAATTGACTAATTAAAATTTAATCCGGTATAACGAAAAAAAGCCAGCGCTTCCAAATTTTATTGATTCAGTCAAACCCGCACTCCAATCACGAGTACATCATCAATTTGCTCGTAATCTCCTCGCCATTCTTCAAAAACACGTCGCAAACGATTCCCCTGTTCATTTGGATGTTCATTTGCAAATTCCGTAATCAACTTCTCAAAGTTCGACGACTTGAACTTCTTTCCTTTTTCTCCTCCAAACTGATCTCCATATCCATCACTTGAAAGAACGATAAGATCACCAGGTTCTAAAACAATCTCGTTCAAATGGAAAGGAACAGGCTCACCTACATGTGCACCTATTGGAAATTTATCGCCACGGGTTTCCATTAATTGACCCTTTCTGACTATATAAAGCGACTGATGAGCGCCTGCAAACTGAAGTTTTCTGCTTTCAGGAAAGTAACAGACAAGGGAAGCATCCATTCCATCCCTGCGCCCACTATCTGCTGAACTGTTGAGTGCATCAATAACCCGAATCCGAAGTGCATTAAGGATTTCGTCGGGACGATATTCTCCTTCTTCATTTACAACCTGATTTAAAATAGAAGAGCCTAGCATCGTCATAAATCCACCGGGAACACCATGCCCTGTGCAATCTACAACTGCCCATATCACTCTGTCTTTCTTTTCAGCGAACCAGAAAAAATCTCCCGAAACGATGTCCTTGGGAAGAAAAAGAATATAACTGGCAGGGAAAATTTCTCTAAACAAGGCTTCAGAACTCATTACAGCATTCTGTATATTCTTTGCATAGAGAATACTATCTGTCAGTTCTTTGTTCTTAAGTTCAATAATTTCATTTTGCTGAGATATTTCCCGAACCTTGTCCACAACCTCACGGGTGCGTGCCATTACAATATTTTCCAGCTTCTCCTTCTCTCTTTTTAAATGACGCTCCCGTATTTTCATATAGGTTATAATCAATCCTCCGACAAGCAGAATTTCAATTGCAATAAACCACCATTTCCACCAGATTGCCTTGTCAATGAAAAATGAGATAGAAATTATTTCTCCTTCAACTCCAAATGCATTCACCACTTTAACCTGCAGTTCATACTTACCTGATGGAAGATTTGTAAACTTAATCTTGTTTATGCCCTCTGTTGATTTCCAAACTGAATCCATTCCAATCAGTTTGTAATAAAATTCGGATGCTTCCGGCATATAGAGCTGATCGGAGCTCCATTCAAACTGGAGATAATTTCTGTTATGACTTAGCTTTTTATCACCGCTTAACCATTCCTGCAATCTGCCGTTGGCAAGAGTATCATTCCCAATAATTATCCGAGAAAAAGATAAAACCGGAATTGTACCATCCGGATAAATGTTATCAGGATCGATTATCATGATCCCTTTCAGCGTGGTGAAAAAGATACTTCCGTTATTATCAACAAACGGGGTTAACGATCCAAACAATCCGGCCTCACAACCAAAACCTCTGGTAAATAAAAACTTCTCCCCGCTAATAGGATCATAACGCAGTAAATCTCCCTCTATCCCTATCCACATCACCCCACTTCGATCGCTGACAATTACATGAACAGGCTTATTCGTAATTCCAAGAAGTTCATGATACGGCTCAACTTTATTCAATTTTCTATCGAACAAATATAGTCCTGTTTCAGTCCCAATCCACACATTGCGTTTGGCATCCTGATTCAAAAAAAGTATGGTTGAGTCGGGAAAAAAATGTGTTTTTTCGTTTTTACTCCAGCGCTCAAATGACTTTTCTGCTACGGAATACAAATAGAATCCATCGCGTTCACCTGCCTCAAAAAGCAGACGACCATTGCCAAGATCAAAAAACTGCCTGTAATTGATCCAACGGTTGGGATCGAAGACATCGACAATTTCAATTTCATCTTCGCGAATATGATACTTCATCAACTCTCTGCTGTGGTATCCAAAAAACCAGATGTATGTACTATCAGGAGACCAGGCAAAACAATCAACAGAAAACCGAGCAAGTCCCCAATTCTTTTTTATTGTATTCGTAATCGGATCAAATCGAAACAAAGCCGACCTCGAACCAATTAAAATGTCGCCGTTTGGTAATTCAGCCATACAATTGGCGACTTTTGTATGCTTGATCAAATCCGGATGAACACTTTTTCCCTTGTACTGAATTTCCGACAAATTGATCATACGATCCAATCGCGATTCTTTTCGGTTGTACAAGCTAATTCCACTCGCGCTCATAGCGTAAATCATGCCTCGAGAATCTGAAAAAACACGCGTTAAGGGCATAATCTCCGCTGAGCGATCATTAAAATCAGCTTTGAGAATTTGGTTTGAAATCATTTCAAACTCCTGTTTCACCGGAACGAGAACATCAATCAGTCCGGAGCCTGTACTTATCCATAGGTTTCCGTTTTTATCGCGTTTGATGTTACGAATACGATCATCTGAAATTCCTTGGTGAACATTTACATCGTGATGTAGGTTAACACACGTTCCTAAGCGAGGATCAACCACTAATATTCCGGTCGACTGGGTTCCCACCCATAATTTACCATTCGGACCTTCTTCAATTGTCCGGGTGTTTTCGAGGTTACCCTGATTATCGTACAATCTTGCAGTAATCCGTTTTGCACTTTTATTTTTTCGATCGATAAAAATCAGTCCACTATAGGTTGCAACCCATAAATTCCCAGTTCTATCAATGTAAATACTATGAATGATACGGAGCGATGAGCGGATATAAAGCTGTTCCTTTTCTGGAATGCCATTCAAATAATCTCCAATAGGAAAATCAGAAAATTTACCGGTTTCAATATTTAGCTGTTGCAAGCGATTTTCGTAACCATCACCTTCCCAACTACCAATTAAGTAAGTTCCGTCAATATCACGAACCACCTCTTTCAATCGGGTGCTGCTTAATGATGTCGGATCATCCACAACAGGGAAATAATTCTTCCAATCCTGTCCCGGCCGCTTAATGGAAAAACCTGCTCCCCAGGTTAAAAGGAAAACAGTCCCGTCTTTTTCTACCTTAATACGAGATACCATTCCATTGGGAAAACCATTGGGATGCAAGGTATCCGGCACTTCATGTTTCCATTTATCTGCGATCGGATCATAAATCGACAATCCTGCTTCAAAATAGCCTACATAAATTTTTCCGTCTTCACCAAGAAATGCACCTGAGATCGTTCTGTCCAACAAGGCATTTTCACCGCCTTTTGGTTCACCGGTATTGCGAATTAAAAAACCATCGTAACTGGCAATTCCTCTTTCAGTAATAAACCATGCCCGCCCGATGGAATCGAATCCAAGAATATTTAATCGATTTACGCCGGCTCCCTTTCGCAAATCAAGATGATCAAAACGATAATCTGTTCGCTGCGCCGAAAGCACAAACGACAATTGAAAAAGAAGAAGAAAAATTCCGGCAGCTCTGATCATGGGACTTTGAAAATAAGTAAAATCATGCTCGTCCCTCTGCTCTGCTAAAACTAAAAAAGGTGATCCGCAGACCACCTTTTCTAAATCGGTTTATCGTTGTTACTTCATACTTCCTACCATATCTTCCGGCTTCACCCATTCTGTAAATTGGGCATCGGTAAGCAGATTAAGTTCAATTGCAGCCTCACGCAAAGTTTTGTTTTCCTTGTGGGCTTTCTTGGCAATTTTTGCAGCATTTTCATACCCGATATGGGTATTAAGTGCGGTTACCAACATCAATGAATTTTCAAGATGTTGTTTTAGCATTGCATAATTCGGTTCAATTCCCTCTGCACATTTATCATTGAAACTTACACACACATCTCCAATGAGACGCGCGCTCTGCAAAACATTGGCAGCGATGAGTGGCTTAAACACATTCAATTCAAAATGACCGTTCGATCCTCCAATGGAAACAGCAACATCATTTCCGATTACCTGTGCCGCAACCATGGTCATTGCCTCAGGCTGTGTAGGATTTACTTTTCCGGGCATGATGGAAGATCCGGGTTCATTGTCGGGAATAATGATTTCCCCAATGCCACAACGTGGACCTGAACTTAACATCCGTATGTCGTTGGCAATTTTCATAAGTGAAACAGCCACACGTTTAAATGCGCCCGACAACTCTACCATTGCGTCGTGTGCAGCTAATGCTTCGAATTTATTAGGAGCGGTAACAAATGGGTGCCCTGTAAACTCGGCAATTTTTTTTGCCACCAGAACATCATATCCCTTTGGAGTATTCAATCCTGTTCCAACAGCTGTACCACCAAGCGCAAGTTCTTTTACCATTTCCAACGCATTGTTAATGGAACGAATTCCATTATCAAGTTGCTGAACGTAACCGGAAAACTCCTGACCAAGTGTAAGAGGAGTTGCATCCATAAAATGAGTACGTCCTGTTTTGACTATAGAATTGTATTCTTGGGCCTTTTTCGCAAGCGTGTCGCGCAACTTCCTTATTCCGGGAATTGTCACCTCAACTGCAGATTTATATGCTGCAATATGCATTGCAGTTGGGTAAGTATCATTTGACGATTGTGATTTATTCACATCATCATTTGGGTGGAGCACTTTTTTTTCATCGGCTAATTTCCCTCCTGAATTGACATGTGCACGGTATGCGATGACTTCATTCACATTCATATTCGATTGTGTTCCCGAACCGGTTTGCCAGATTACGAGCGGAAACTGATCGTCCAATTTCTTCTCCAGAATTTCATCACATGCTTTAGAAATCAAATCACGTTTTTCAGCAGTGAGCACTCCCAAATCATGATTCGCGTGTGCTGCAGCTTTTTTCAAATATGCGAATGCGTAAATAACCTCTTTAGGCATTGAAGCCTCCGGTCCGATCTTAAAATTGTTTCTCGAACGTTCTGTTTGAGCTCCCCAATATTTATCGGCAGGAACTTTAACCTCGCCCATTGTGTCTTTTTCAATTCTGTAGTCCATAATACATGATATTTTATTCAGTAAATCTAAGTGAAAAACAAAACAGTTTAAATCAATTCAAGCACTTTTTCCGGTGGACGCGCCACAACCCCTCTGTTCCCTGCGATTACAATCGGACGCTCAATGAGTATTGGATTTTCCAACATAATGGTAATCCATTCATCGTCATTAAGATTCAATCCTTTCAACTTTTTTTTGTACATCTCTTCACCCGTACGAATAATATCATGTGGACGAAGGTGTAATCGGAATAGCAAAAGTTTCATGGCTTCCCGATCGGGAACTTCCTTAAGATACTCCACCACTTTTGGTTCAATTCCGTTTTCTCTGAGCAATTCCAGTGCACAGCGGCTTTTACCGCAGCGGGGATTATGGTATATTGTAATTGATTTTTTCAAAAGCGCAGTTACTTTTCTGTATCCGAAATGAGATGCAAAAATTAATTTCCTCCGAATTCCATCAGATAAGATTTTACGAAACCATCGATTTTTCCATCCAGTACTCCAACGGTATCCGAAGTTTCAAAATCAGTCCGTAAATCCTTCACTAATTTATAAGGGTGCAAAACATACGAACGAATCTGAGATCCCCATTCGATCTTTTTCTTTCCCGCTTCGATTTTGTCGGATGCTTCTCTGCGTTTACGCATTTCAATTTCGAAAAGCTGCGATTTCAACAACTGTAATGCTTTTGCACGGTTATCGTGTTGCGAACGCGACTCCTGGTTTTTGATGATAATACCGGAAGGTTTATGGTGAAGACGAACAGCTGTTTCAACTTTGTTTACATTCTGCCCACCGGCACCACCCGAACGGAAAGTATCCCATTCCAGGTCAGAAGGATTAACAACGATATCGATATTATCATCAACAAGCGGATAAACATAAACAGACACAAAAGATGTATGTCGTTTTGCATTGGAATCAAATGGAGAAATGCGAACCAAACGATGTACACCGTTCTCACCCTTCAAATTACCAAATGCAAAATCTCCGTCAATTTGAATGGTTACTTGTTTTACTCCCGCAACATCTCCCTCCTGCAAATCAAGTTCTGTAGTTTTATAACCCATACGTTGCGCATACATCAGGTACATACGCATCAGCATCGAAGCCCAATCGCAACTCTCTGTTCCTCCAGCACCGGCAGTTATCTGCAAAATGGCACTCGATTTATCTTCTGGAGAGCTAAGCATGTTGCGGAATTCCATTTCCTCTACATACTCAAGTGACATCGCATATTGCTGTTCAACTTCCTGTTCTGTTGCTCCTCCTTCTTTATGAAACTCAAGCAAAACCGTAAGGTCATCAATGGCCGTTTTCGCTTTGGAAAAACCGTCTGTCCAGAATTTCATCTCCCGGATCTTTTTCATAACAGCCTCAGCCTTTTCGTTATCGTTCCAGAAATTCGGGTCCTGCGTTTTGATTTCTTCTTCCTGGATGTCGATCAGTTTTCTATCGATGTCAAAGATACCCCCTCAGCGCTTCCAGGCGCTCGACCAGCTTCGTGTACTGCTCGGATGTGATCATAATGCTAGTTGTTTGGTGTATGATTAAAAAAAAACATGACCCTGCCTTACGACAGAGTCATGCAGGAATAAAAATTGTCACTTAACGCGCTCCATATAGTCACCCGTACGAGTGTCTATACGAACCTTATCACCAATATTGATGAAAAGCGGAACACGAACTTCAGCTCCGGTTTCAACCTTCGCAGGTTTGAGTGTGTTGGTTGCAGTATCTCCCTTAATTCCTGGTTCAGTATAGGTAATTTCCAACTCCACGAATGGTTTTAACTCCACACTTAATACACGATCCTCATCGGTATCATACATCATTTCTGCTTCGTTCGATTCTTTAAGGAATTGCGGAGAATTAATCTGAAACTCTTCAACTGCAATCTGCTCGAAATCGTCAGTATTCATAAAATGATAGCCCGACTCATCCTTATACAAAAACTGTACGTTGCGACGCTCAACACGCACGGTGTCTATTTTCACACCGGAGTTAAACGTAACATCATAAATTTTACCTGTATTTAAACTTCTGAGTTTAGTACGGACAAAGGCAGGACCTTTACCCGGTTTCACATGAAGAAACTCCATAATGGTAACAAGATCCGTATTGTAACGGAAACAAAGACCATTCTTAAAATCTGCTGTAGATGCCATAGGGAATGAATTGGAGTGCAAAAATAGGGGAATGCACCAAATAGCCAAACCTGTTTATCAACGAAAAAAGGGTGTCGCGAAATTCACAACACCCTGCAATATAGATACTTAAAGTATTTTCTAGTAAAGTGAAACAGGATAAGTGGTTCCGTTTACTGTTATAGTAGCTGAATTATCGCAAGTTCCTGCCCCGAAATCAATCAATCGTTCGGGACGTGAACCGGGTAATACACGGATCGATCCGCTTACAAAGTGGTAACAACTCATTTCCTTGCGCAAAGGAATCACAATTGCAACAGTGTAGGCTTCTCCATTGGAAGCAACACCATTACCGTACCCTGTAATCAGGTAGACATCGTCCAGCCAATTAAGTACGGTCGACTCACCTTCGGTCCATTCGCGCTGTCGTGTAGAATTGATGGTAATGGTTCCTCCGTTGTTTGGTTTTACAACCTGACCATTTACAACAATGGAGTACCACAGATTATTATTGGTATTACGACCTTCATTTGTTACTGTTTTGGTACCGATCAATTGATGATCATTTACGAAATATTGATCCGGAGTGAGTGTAATAATCGTACCGGGATCACGGTATAATCCGGTGTAAGTGATATTGATTTTACCACGTCGATTCTTACCATCATTGCACTGACAATTTGCTGAACCGAAATCAACAACAATGGTTTTTGGATTGGCACTCGTATCCCGAATCACAGTTGCACAACCGTGCACCAAAGTATCCTGGGCTCCGCGATATAAAAACAGTTGTCCGCTAAAAGCCTCATCAGCGATATTTTTCAAATCATTGAAACAAGCTTCGGCAGTACCCTGATCGCGAGCAACTATAAGATCAACACCATCGCGACGCTTTTTACAGGATGAAAAAAGAGTAACAACTAAAACAAGCAGAAATAACGAACGTGAGAAATACATTTTCATAAGGTTTCGGTTTCTTTAATCCTTGCAGTAAATGTACCAAAGAGTAAATCCGTTTCCAAAGAAATCACCTAAACCTGTTTACCTGTTGACAAATCCGCTGAAAAATCGTTCAGAACCGCACTTCTCAAGGCTCTATTCTTAGTATTTTTAAACCATGAGAAGGCTTTTAATTCTTGCGTGTATTCATTTAATGATGTTAAGTCCTGTTTTCGGGCAGCATACCTACAAACGCAAAAATTTCCCGCTTGTGGATCTGAGCAATGGTCCCTATAAACTAAGCGGATGGCATGTAGCCCCCGGAGCTTCGTATACACTTACCCGATTTGCGAACAGGGAACAAACCTTATATAATTATAACGACACCTCCTACAGTGTAACTTTTGATCCTGCTGGCAGACTGGGACTTTACCTGGAAGCCGGTCGGTTTCATATATTCCGTTACGGAGTTTTGTTCAATTACATGGACTACTCACTGGCGTTTAAGCAAATTCGCGGGAAAGAATCATTTACCGGAGCCCTTATGCAGGAGAGCAGCTCATCGACGCTGTTAACAACAGAAGGCAACGGCAGTTTCAGCCACAGCTTCGTTACCGGAAATATTAATCTAAATAATATCTGGCAGATCAATGATCTTGAATTCATTCAGCAAAGTATCGGGCTTAATCTCGATTACCGCATCATTAGTGGTGGCGGACAATCAGGGAATACACTTTTGCAAAGTCCTGCGATGCCCGGAAGATTTCTTGCGCAGCTACACTATAAAATAGGTTATGGGATTAAATGGACAGATCGTTTTTTCGTTATTCCAACTTTAGAAACACCCATTTTATCTTTCGCAACATGGGATAACGGCCGTTCAACTTACAATGTTTTCAGCAGCAGATACCGCCCTATTTATCTGACTATCCGTTTTGCCTGGCTCAGAAAAAGGTCGAACGATTGCCCGCCAGTGGATATTAATCCGGAAGACGCTAAAAAACAAAAGCAATACCAACAATCACAATGAGACAACATCTACTTTTTTTTGTGATTGGTGTATTCATTCACTCTTCCATACTAGCTCAAATAAAATACAGAGGCGAAGGAAGTGTTGTTGAGGCGCCCATTACCATTTCGGGATTGCAATTGGCAGGAATCGGATACAAAGATCTTGGGCTTAAATTCCCGGGGAGCGATACTGTAAGTAACTGCAAAATTACATTTACTCGTTCCACTATCGGTCAGATGAAGGAACTGAAACTAACATTGATCATCCGAAAAGGTATAATGGTACAGTTTCAGATCAACACCAACGATGCAAACCAGGTAAGTGCATTGGCCGACTTGTCGACGCAGTATTATGGTCCACCTAAAAAAAGTACTACTACAAAATCGGTTACAATGTCATCGTGGGAAACCGAAAAAAACGGAAAGATCATTCAAACCTTTTTGATTCTTTCGAACAACATGAAAAAGGCTGAATTGGTGAGCTGGGTTTCCAACTGATCATTTCCAGCGTAAAGGCCCACCGCACGTCACTGATATTTCCTTTTTGCCTTTTCCGAATAAGATTTTCAATTCCTGAATCCAGACATCCCAGTTGTTCGCATCATGTTCGCATAACCACGACAAATGCACAATTTCAGGAAAACCATAAAGGGTAAACGAAGGCGTGGTTTTTATGGATTTTACATCTTCTCCCTCACGAATTACAGTGCAATCGCTCCCAAAACAATTCATCCAATTATGCAATGCATTGTTGAAACTGATTGTATCGCTGTAACTGTAAAAATACAATTGGGCGGTGGGATAAACTTCATTTTCCCCATAAAGTACAGCACGGTTTCCGGTTAATGCTAAACGAATAACCGTATCAGTAGAAAACCTATCCGGCAGAATAGATTTGGCCGGGCCGGATTCATTGTACCAGCGTTTGTACTTCAGTGTAAAGGCATTTGCTTTTTCCGGGAAGGATAATTTTTTATCAATAATGACAGTATCCTCAAGGACCTGTTTTGACGAATCAGTAGAATTTGAGATTGAATCCTCCTTGTGAACTTCCTCGCTATTAGCGGGTGTTGAAACCTCTCCCTTGTTGGAACAAGAAAACATCAATAGGCAGAATACGATCAAACAATTTTTCATGCTATTTGCTGAATGGCGTTCTCCAATTGATTTAATTGATCTTCATGAAAATCCAAATGTGTAACCATACGAACCAATCCGGCACCGAAAGGAACACACAAAACATTCTTTTCCCTGAGTAATGAAACAAAACGCTCAACCGGCATGGAATTATGCAATCGAGCTACAACTATATTTGTTTCTACTGGAAAAATTTCTTCAACAAATCTGTTTTTCCTGAGCATTTCACCAATAATTCTTGCTCTCTTATGATCATCCAATAAGCGATCAATATTATGCTTCAGGGCATACGAACCTGCTGCAGCCAGCACACCGGCCTGACGCATTCCTCCCCCTAAAACCTTACGAATCCTTCTTGCTGAATGGATATGCTGCTTAGTTCCGATTAACACAGATCCAACCGGCGTACCGAGTCCTTTGCTCAAACAAATAGAAATAGTATCAAACCAGGAACCGTATTTTTTGCGATCACATCCGGTTTCTACCAAAGCATTAAAAACCCTTGCTCCATCCAAATGAAGCGGAAAGCCCTTTTCCTTACAAACATTTGAAATTGCCTCAATTACCTGCGGATCATAAATTGCTCCTCCTCCTCTATTGGCAGTATCTTCAATAGATACCAATCGGGTTACAGGTAGATGAATATCATCCGGATTATTAATATTCAACAGTACATCATCGGGATTTAATCGTCCACGATTGCCATCAACAAGTTTTACGCTGCACAATGAATTCACCATAATGCCTCCTCCCTCGTATTTGTAAACATGCGATTCCTTGTGGGTGATCACTTCCTGTCCGGGAACTGTGTGCAAACGAATAGCGATTTGATTGGTCATGGTTCCTGAAGGGCAAAACAAACCGGCCTCTTTCCCAAACATCGCTGCCAATTCATTTTCAAGTTTAATCACAGAAGGATCTTCCATAAATACATCATCGCCAAGCTCTGCATTCATCATCGCTTCAAGCATTCCACCATCAGGACGCGTAACCGTATCACTTCGTAAATCGATTGGAGATTGTTTCATTTTTTATTAAATTGTAGAACAAATCTAATAAAACTGACTGAAGTCAGTTTTTGCTTTGATTCCTGTCATACTCACCGGTGGATGACAGGTCTATTTTTGTTCTGCCTGATACCCCTAATTCAATCACTATGAAGAACATTGTCGTTCCAACTGATTTCTCGACTGTTTCATTAAATGCTGTGGAATATGCAGCAAAACTTGCCAAACATTTGGCCGCCCGATTGCATTTACTGCATGTTTACCATGTTCCCTTGGTTGCAACGGATGTACCGGTAATACCCAATCTGGAAAGTGTTGAAAAGGAAAGTCTTGACCGATTAGAAAAACTTGGAAATGAAATTCAGGATAAGCACGGAGTGGTATCGATGATTAAGGCAGAAATGGGATTTACAGTTGATGAAATCAATGAATATTGCGATAAATCGAAATGTGACCTCGTTGTTTTAGGAATGAGAGGAATGTCGAAGGTAGCTGAACTCATTGTTGGATCTACGACAGCAAGCTATATTGAACGTGGTAATTGTCCGGTACTTGTAATACCTGCCGATGCGAGTTTTAAAGACCCAAAGCATATTACGTTTGCAAGCGACCTACAGGGACTCGAAGTACATTCGCTCGATATTTTAAAAACTGTTGGATTACATTTTAAATCGAGAATCAACATAGTAAATGTGCTAAAGGGGGAATTACTGCCCGATTATAATAAAAGCGTTGCTGGAATAGATCTTGAACATTATTTTCAATCATTAAGTCACCTTTTCTTTTTTCCTGAAGGTCGTGATGTAATTGAAGGGATCGATCATTTCATGGAAAAACACCCCTCCGACTGGTTGGCCTTTGTTCATCGGAAACATGGAATGTTCGACCGGCTGTTTGGTAAATCATTCAGCAAAAAAATGGCATATCACACACACATTCCCTTGTTGGTTCTACCTGAAAAGGAATGGAAAATCAACAAAGATGAGTTCTGAAAAATCAGTTCTATTTTACCAAGCACTCACAACCATTCAATCATAAAAACCGGAACAATGAATCTTGTATTTACAGAAGACACTAAAATCTGCGAACTGAATAAACAATTCCACGAGCATTACCCTTACTTGAAGCTTCAGTTTTACGAAGACAAAATTGATTTGCATTCTCATCAGGAAGCTCCGGGTTCACCTATAAAAGATGAAAATAAAACCATTCATGATATTTTGCATGGACGAGTAAGCGGCTCTATCAGCATGAATGGTCATGCCAAAGTAAAGACCTTTGAACACAACTGGAAAGAGATAGCAGGATTATGGGTTCAGGTTTTCAGAAAATCAGGAAATGTATGGTTGCAAACAACGGTGACCGACGACCTTTCGCTTGCTGATGTAAACCGTTTTGGAGAGGAAATGGCAAAAGACGTTGAAAAAGATGCTCTACCGGACATTCACGAACAGGAATAATGGAATACTTCGAATTTTATTTACCGGCACTGGCAATTGCATTCGCTAGAATATTGCTTGGCGTTCTGCTTTTCTATCAAGGGATAGATAAAGTATTTGGGCTAGGAATTAAGCGAGTATCTGAGACATACAAACAGGAACTGAATAAAGCATGGATTCCATCCTGGGTTTTTCCCATTACTGCACATTATAGTTCCTGGGTAGAATTAATTGGGGGAGGACTTTTGATCCTTGGATTATTCAAGGTTGTTGTACTTCCGCTAATTGCTTTTGACTTTCTGCTTGTTGCAATGGCAATGAGTACGATGTCGCCACTTTGGGATATGCGTCATTTATTTCCCAGGGTTGTATTATTACTCCTTGTAATGATTGTTCCATTTATGATTGATATTTTTTCTCTTGATCATTTTCTGAAATGAATTCTACGGCGACTCAGGAAAAAACAAGCTGCTATCACTGCGGCGAAGATTGTCCGTCCGTTCCATTGATTCGCGAGGAAAAAAAATTCTGTTGCGAAGGTTGCCGTACCGTATACGACATTCTCAGTCAGAACGGAATGTGCGAATACTACCGTTACAATGAAACACCGGGCAACAATCGAAAATCGCCTGATCGTCAGCGCTACGATTTTCTGGATGACGAAGAGGTTGCATCAAGGTTTATCACTTATAAAGACGACAACCAGACTCATGTCAATTTCTACATCCCAGGCATGCATTGCAGTTCGTGTATCTGGTTACTGGAAAACCTGAACAAACTTCACCCCGGCATCCTGCGATCAAGAGTTAATTTTATTACAAAAGAACTTTCATTACAATTCTCAACAAATCTTAAACTTCCAGAGATTGCTTCATTACTTGACAGGGTTGGTTACCCTCCTCATTTAAGTATGGATTCGCTGAGTGAGCAAAAAGTAAAAAGCAGCTATTTCGATAAACGGTATTTCTATAAGCTGGGAATTGCATTTTTCAGTTTCGGAAATATCATGTTGTTGAGTTTTCCCGAGTATTTCGGAATTGATGCGATTACCGAATCTCCCTACAGAAGCTTATTCGGTTACCTCAATTTTGTCCTTGCCTTACCTGTAATGTTCTACTCGGCTTCCGAATTTTTTGTAAGCGCATGGAAAGGTGTTCGCATCCGTTCGCTAAACATGGATTTCCCGATTGCACTAGGAATATTGGTCATGTTCATCAGAAGTTCATGGGAAATATTCTCAGGTACCGGTGGCGGTTATATGGATACCCTCGCAAGCCTTGTATTTCTTATGCTGGTAGGTCGTTCATTGCAAAACATGACCTATGGGAGATTGTCGTTCGATCGGGATTATAAATCCTACTTCCCTGTATCTGTTACACGTTTGTTTGAAGGAAAAGAAAAAGGAATACCTGTAAACAAAGTAGAAACCGGATTTCGCCTACTCATTCGCAACAATGAACTTATTCCTGCCGACGCCATTCTATTTAAGGGGGATGCGCATATCGATTACAGTTTTGTAACCGGAGAATCCACACCAGTGGAAAAAACACTTGGAGAAATCATTTTTGCGGGAGGAAAACAAATTGGAAACCCGATAGAAGTTGAAGTGGTAAGGGAAGTTTCACAAAGTTACCTTACACGACTTTGGAACGAAGATGTTTTCAATACCGATAAATCGGAACACGAACGACTAAATAATCTGAGTAACCGAATCAGTAAATGGTTTACCTTGGTTATCCTTCTTATTGCAACCGGAGCCGCCTTGTATTGGTTCAGAGAAGACTCTTCAAGAGCAATGCATGCATTTGCATCAGTACTCATTATTACATGTCCTTGCGCACTCGCATTGTCAACGCCATTTACATTGGGAAATACAATGCGTATTATGGGTAAATGGAATTTCTACCTGCGAAGTACGGACGTTATTGAAAAATTAGCCAAAGTTGATACCATTCTCTTTGATAAAACAGGAACATTAACTCAAGCAGGAAAAGCGCAGCTTGAGTACAAAGGTGAACCATTAGATCAAAATACCCTGGAATTAATTAGTACAGCAACCCGGAATTCTACACATCCGCTTAGCCGAAGTATTTCAGAACACCTTGATGAATTTCATAATGAAATTAAACTCGACTCCTTTCAAGAAATAGCCGGAAAAGGAATAATCGCTTCCTATAAATCCAAAGAAGTAAAAATCGGTTCAGCATCATGGATACTTAATGGCGAACCTCAAAAAGAAGATATTCGCAGCACAGAAGTTTATATTTCGGTTAATGGAACTCCAAAAGGAAAATTCATTATCATGAATGAATTCCGTCCGGGACTTGAACATGTGATCAATGATTTAAAGCAGGAAAACGAGATCGTTTTGGTTTCCGGAGATAACGATTCGGATCTTGAGCGCTTATTGCCTTTTTTTGGAAATAAGGCTGAAATGCATTTTCGCTACTCCCCTTTCCAGAAACTGGAATTGGTAAAGGAAAAACAAGCAGAACAAAAAAACGTACTAATGATTGGCGATGGCCTGAATGATGCAGGTGCATTGCGACAAAGTGATGTAGGAATATCGGTTTCAGAAGACATCAACAACTTTTCTCCGGCTTGTGATGCAATATTGGACAGCGATCGATTTACGATGCTACCCTCACTTTTAAAATTTGCGAAAATTGCTGTGGTGATCATTCTGATAAGTTTTGGTCTGTCGTTCTTATATAATATTGTAGGACTTTGGTTTGCCGTTCAGGGAAATTTGTCGCCCTTGGTTGCAGCCATTCTTATGCCTTTAAGTTCGATTTCTGTCATCCTATTTACAACCGGCGCAACAGCGTTGATGGCAAAACGAACCCTCAATAATAAAGGGTAATCAGTTAATAATCTTCTTATTAGCTTAAAACTGATAAATCTCAGTTTTACTACTGACCCACATCAGTATGCATCGTTTTAGGCACAGATAAATTTGACGCGTGATACTTCGTCAATGAGCGCATTATTTATAATGATTGGAGCGAGCCTCCTACTTGCATTGGGTTTTTTAATTGCCTTTATATGGGCTGTAAAAAAAGGTCAGTACGAAGATGATTATTCCCCTTCCGTTCGCATACTATTCGACAATCCTCCGTCGGATTCAGATAATAAGTCAACTACAACCGAAGACAAATGAACACAACTCTGCAAACTGAAAAATTTCATTACGACAACAAAATCGTAAAGATGTTTGCCTACGCAACGATCCTCTGGGGATTGGTAGGTATGCTGGTCGGATTAATAGCCGCACTGCAAATGATATTCCCCTGGATGAATTTCGCCAATGAGTATACCTCATTCGGAAGGGTTCGTCCCTTACACACGAATGCGGTTATTTTCGCATTTGTCGGAAACGGGATATTCATGGGTGTGTACTATTCCTTACAACGACTTTGCAAGGCAAGAATGTTCAGCGATAAACTGAGCAAAATTCATTTCTGGGGCTGGCAATTAATTATTGTACTTGCAGCGGTAACTCTCTTGCTTGGTTATACTACAGGAAAGGAATACGCAGAACTTGAATGGCCGATCGATATTCTGATCACCTTGATTTGGGTTGTTTTCGGTTGGAACATGTTTGGTACCATCATCAAGCGTCGTGAGCGTCACCTTTACGTTGCCATTTGGTTTTATATTGCAACATTCGTTACTGTTGCCGTTCTTCACCTTGTTAACTCTTTCGAATTACCGGTTAGCTTTTTCAAAAGTTATTCATGGTATGCCGGTGTGCAGGATGCATTGGTACAATGGTGGTATGGGCACAATGCCGTTGCGTTCTTCCTTACTACACCCTACCTCGGATTAATGTATTATTTCGTTCCAAAAGCGGCTGATCGTCCTGTATATTCTTACCGTCTTTCGATTATTCACTTCTGGGCTTTGATCTTTCTCTACATCTGGGCAGGACCGCACCACCTTCTTTATACAGCAACTCCTGATTGGGTACAATCACTTGGTGTAGTTTTCTCCTTCATGCTGATTGCTCCATCGTGGGGTGGTATGATTAACGGATTACTCACGTTGCGTGGGGTATGGGATAAAGTTCGTGAAGACGTTGTGTTGAAATTCCTTGTTGTTGCTGTTACTGCATACGGTATGGCAACCTTCGAAGGCCCACTTCTTTCACTTAAATCAGTAAACTGGATTTCTCACTTCTCCGACTGGACCATTGCGCACGTTCACGTTGGAGCGCTTGGATGGAATGGATTCCTGACATTTGGTGTTCTCTATTGGCTGATCCCAAAAATGTTCCGCACGGAACTGTATTCGAAAAAATTAGCCAATTGGCATTTCTGGATCGGAACACTCGGAATTTTGTTCTACGCGATTCCACTCTATTGGGCAGGATTTGCTCAGGCGATGATGTGGAAAGAATTCACCGACGAAGGAATGCTTCGCTACCCGAACTTCCTTGAAACAGTAAATCAGATTCTGCCCATGTACGCAATGCGTGCAATCGGAGGAACAATGTTCCTCACCGGTGCAATCATGATGACTTACAACTTAATCAAAACAGTTCGTAAGGGAAATTTCCTTGCAGACGAAGAAGCAGAAGCTCCTGCCCTGGAAAAAACCTATCACAAACACAAAGGTGAACACTGGCATCGTTGGATCGAGCGCAAGCCTGTGCAGATGCTGGTTGTAAGCTTATTTGTGATCCTTATTGGCGGATTAGTAGAAATGATTCCAACATTCCTGATTAAATCAAATATCCCTACCATTAGCAGTGTAAAACCCTACACTCCCCTGGAACTTGAAGGACGTGATATTTACGTGCGGGAAGGTTGTTATGTGTGTCACTCACAAATGGTGCGCCCATTCCGCGATGAAGTAGCACGTTACGGTGAGTACTCCAAAGCAGGTGAATTCGTTTACGACCACCCCTTCCAATGGGGATCAAAACGTACTGGTCCGGATTTGGCGCGCGAAGGTGTTGGCAACAATAAAAAATCGAATGCATGGCACTACAACCACATGCTTGATCCGGCCGTACCTTCTCCGGGATCCATTATGCCACCTTACCCATGGCTGTTTGATAAACATGTGGATCTGGAGATGCTTCCAAAGAAAATCCGTGCAATGCAAACATTGGGAGTTCCTTATCCAGAAGGTTATGACCTCATTGCTGCAAACGAGTTCATGGCACAAGCAGACAGCATTGTAGCTGATCTTGAAAAAAATGGACTACCTGCAGAAAGCACCAATGAGATTGTAGCACTGATCGCCTATCTGCAACGATTGGGACGTGATATTTACAATGCTCCGAAGACAGATAAGACACCGGTAATTCTTACAGAAAAAGAATAAGTATGAAATTCATCAACTACCTCACTTCGATAGACGGCGTTGGCATCTTTCCCGTGGTTTCACTAATTATCTTCTTCACTTTCTTCATTGCACTACTGGTGTATATCATGAAAGTAGACAAGAAACTTATCAGTCATATGGAACAATTACCCTTTGAGGATAATGACCAGCAATAAACGGATTATGAACAGACAACTTACAGCTATGAAACCAAACCTGTTTCACAAACTGATCCTAATAAGCGGAATCTTGTTTTTGCCTGCACTTTCTATTGCGCAGGACGTCAACAGACCGACAGTTCCGGACTTTGACAGTACGATTTATACCAATCCGGTTTTTATCGCACTTTTGGCATCAGCAATACTACTGATGATTTTAATTATGGTCCTTTCCGACATCTTAAAGTCATCACTTCATCATCAACGTGAACGTGAAAAGAAAAAATCAGGAGGCACACAAGCGATAATGATTGCGCTTCTCCTTTTGGCACCTGCACTAACACAAGCACAGGATATTGCTACTACAGCCAGCGGAGTTGAAATTCCACGGATCAGCAATGATTGGTACGGAATGGATGGATTCACCTTTTGGGCCTTGGTATTATTCAATTTATTTGAGCTTGTTGTTGTTTTCTTTTTCCTAAGTCAGATTTACAGTTTACTCAACAGTCCTGCAAAAGCCAAAGCTATTGCCGAGCGGAAAACTGTATCAATAATTGATCGTCTGAATGCATCAGTTTCGCTTGAGAAGGAAAAAGACATTCTTTTGGATCACAACTACGACGGAATTCAGGAACTTGACAATGACCTTCCGCCATGGTGGAAATATGGTTTTTATGTGACTATAATTGCAGCATTTGCCTACATGACACATTACCACATTCTAAAAACAGGCGCACTTCAGGAAGAAGAATTGGCCAATGAATTTGCTCTGGCAGAAAAGCAACAGGAAGAATACCGCAAGAAGAATGCTAACATGATCGATGAAAACAATGTTACATTTCTTACCGATGAATCCTCGATCAATGAAGGGCGTGGAATTTATGTCAAGAAAGATTGTAAAGCGTGTCACGGTATTGCCGGAGAAGGAACAACCATTGCTCCTAATTTAACAGATGATTACTGGATCCATGGCGGTGGCATTACGGATGTATTTAAATCCATCAAATACGGTTGGACTGAAAAAGGAATGAAAGCATGGGGAGGTGAATTAACCCCTCGCGAGATGCACGTACTTTCCAGCTACGTTAAATCTTTGAAAGGTAGTAATCCAGCAGGAGCAAAAGCACCCGAAGGAGTACTATTCACTGAAGAAGGAGGAAGTGCGGCAACAGATACAACCGAAAACACCACTGCGATTACACCAAGTGCTGATACGCTAAAATAAAATGAACGAAGAACATCAAAGCGACTGGGATTATCGTGATGAATCTTTCAGAGACTCCATAGGTACGATAAAAGACGGGAAAAGGAATTGGGTCTTCCCAACACAACCCCGAGGAAGGTTGTATTCTGCACGAAAAATTCTCAGCTATTTTTACCTGCTGGTATTCTTCTCATTACCCTTTATAAAATACAACGGGCATCCGCTCCTCATGCTAAACGTGCTGGAGCGGAAGTTCATTATATTCGGTTACATTTTCTGGCCACATGATTTCTTCATTTTCGGCATAGCGATGCTGACAATGATTCTTTTTGTGGTTCTGTTTACCGTAGTATTCGGCAGGTTATTTTGCGGTTGGGCGTGCCCACAAACAATTTTCCTGGAATTGGTTTTCAGGAGAATCGAATACCTTATTGAAGGAGATTCGAGTGCGCAAAAAGCATTGAATAAAATGCCCTGGAACAATTATAAGATTATACGCAAATCGCTAAAATTCTTTTTGTTCTTCTTATTGAGTTTCATCATCTCCAACACTTTTTTGGCTTATATAATTGGTGCAGATGAATTATTCAAGATCATTTCTGAACCTGTTGGCCAACACTTTGGCGGATTCATCGCATTGTTATTATTTACAGGTGTCTTCTATTTTGTATTTGCCTGGTTTCGCGAACAAGCCTGTTTGATCGTTTGTCCTTACGGACGATTGCAAGGTGTTTTACTCGACAAAAATTCAATTGTAGTTGCATACGACTATGTAAGAGGAGAACAGCGTGAAAAATTCAGAAAAGGAGAAACCCGTACAAAAGGCGATTGCATTGATTGCGGATTGTGTGTACGTGTTTGTCCCACCAACATCGATATTAGAAACGGAACTCAGCTGGAATGCACTAATTGCACGGCCTGTATTGACGCATGCGATCACGTGATGGAAAATGTAGGGTTGGAAAAAGGACTTGTGCGGTATGCATCTGAAGCAGGAATCGCGAATAAAGAAAAACTTACAATAAATAAAAGAATAATTGCTTATTCATCTGTTCTCTTTCTTCTATTAACTGTATTGGTGTTTTTATTGGTTAGCAGAAGTGATATTGAAGCAACAATTGTCAGGACTCCCGGGCAATTATTTCAGGAGCAGCCGGATGAACGAATCAGTAACCTATACAACATTAAAGTCATTAATAAAACATCAAACGAAATTCCCGTCCGACTGAAACTTGAGAATGTGGAGGGAGAAATACAAATGGTGGGAGACGCAATTAAAGTAGATAAAGAATCAAATACACAATCCACTTTTTTCGTAATACTTCCGAAATCAGTTGTTACGGAACGAAAAACCGAAATAAAAATCGGTGTATACTCAGGTGAAAAAAGGATTGAAATGATAAAGACAAGTTTTTTAGGTCCAATTAAAAAGAAGAAAAAATGAGCTGGGGTTATCGCATCGTTATTCTGTATGTTGGTTTTGTAGCCATCATCATTACGCTGGTATCAATGAGCATGAGTCAGCGACTGGACATGGTCACACCGAACTACTACCAGGAAGAGTTGCAGTTTCAAGGTAAGATTGATCGCAGAGAGGCTGCACGTTCGCTCAAAGAACCCTTAAGCTGGGTTGTGGAAGAAAAGAGCATTCGTCTACTTTTTCCAAAAGAATTCAGCGGACAGGAAATCAATGCCGACATCACCTTCTTTCGCCCCAGTGATGCGCGTCAGGATAAAAAAATGAGTATTAAAGGCACAGAACTTGTGCAGGAAATATCGATAGAAGGAATGGAACACGGTTATTGGGAAATGAAAATTGAGTGGAGAGCCGGAGAAAAAGCGTTTTATGACGAAACATCATTCAGAATAAACAAGTAAACATGTTTTTTCCTGTAGCATTATCACTGGGTTTATTGGGCAGCTTCCATTGCGTTGGAATGTGTGGGCCGATTGCTTTGGCATTACCGCTAAACAAAAAAAATTACCTGACCATGACCACCGGGGGATTGGCCTACAACCTTGGTAGAGTATTTACTTATTCGCTTATCGGGCTTGTATTCGGATTAATCGGGCAGGGTCTGTTCATAGCAGGATACCAGAATTTTCTCTCAGTTATCCTTGGAGTATTTCTATTGGTAAGTCTGATTGTTGGAACATTGGCTTTGCGTTCTAAAACGAATTCATATGCCTTTAGAATTGTAAATGGCATTAAGGCACGCTTCATTCCTCTGTTTCAGAAAAAATCAACCGGAGCCTTGTTTTTGATCGGCAGTTTAAACGGACTGCTGCCCTGTGGTTTTGTCTATTTGGGACTTGCAGGAGCAATGGCACTTGGCGATGCATTTAAAGGAAGTATGTTCATGGTTGGTTTTGGTCTTGGAACAATTCCCGCTATGCTGGCAGTAAATTTATTGGGAGGAATTATCGGTACGAAGCTCCGCAACTCTATACGGAAATTATCGCCTGTGGTAATTGGACTAATGGCGGTGATTCTTATTCTTCGCGGACTAAATTTAGGAATCCCGTACTTATCACCTGAATTGAAAGAACAAAAAATAGAAGTGGTTCTGGAAAATGGAGAAAAAAATGAGTCTACATTAATCGTCCCTGAGTGTTGCAGCAAACCCAAAAAGAAAAACGAAGTAAAGATTGATCCGTGAAAAAAACGGCAACTATCATTTCCATTGGAATTCCGTTTTTATGGCTGGGATTTATCCTGGCCATTTCTTTTATGGAAGCACCATTAAAATTTACAGCACCAGGCATTGATCTTAAACTTGGATTGGGTATTGGTCGGATTATTTTCCAGACCCTGAATAAAATTGAATTGTTTTTTCTTGCTGCCCTCTTTTCCACTTTTTTCAGTTACCAACACAAGAAGAAAATTGTTATTCTCCTAAATATTTTGGCCGTCATTCTCCTATATCAAACCTTCTACCTGTTGCCGGAACTTGACAAGCGAGCCATTCAACTGCTCAATAATACTGATCCCGGACCATCATCACTTCATTTTATATATATTCTCCTTGATGCAATAAAAGTTTTACTACTTATCTCAACGGGAATAATTCAAACACACCATGAAACCAGAACAGACTGACCACACAGATTTCTTTCCGGAAAAACCTCAGGGGAAATTAGTTTTCTTCAACGGAAACGCAAAAATAACGCGGATGATCCTGCAAAAAGGAAGCACAATTCCCGAGCACACTTCACCGGTAAACACGTATTTACTGGTGCTTAGAGGAAAGATTCAATTCCACATCAACGATATGGATATTCAGATCAACGAAAAAGAAGCCATTGAATTTCCGGGCAGCACCACACATTCCGTTTTTGCATTCGAAGATTCCGTATTTTTGCTTTTCAGATGAGTGTCGAAAAAAAAGATATCGAATCACGCGCCGACATTGAGCAGATGGTCAAAAGTTTTTACGCAAAAGTACTTGCGGATCCTCTTATTGCACCGTTCTTTACCAACGTTGTAAATGTCGACTGGGACCATCATCTTCCGGTGATGTTCATTTTCTGGGAAAGCATCTTGTTTGACAAACCTGTGTACTCCGGAAATCCAATGATGGCGCACATATCCCTGCATCAGAAATCACCAATGAAACCGGAACATTTCCAACGGTGGCTGCTTCATTTCGAAACAAACTTACGAGAGCAATTCCAAGGCCCGGTTACAGAACGTGCTTCTCAGAGAGCGATGTCAATTGCTGCCGTAATTCAGTCAAAAACAACTTCAATCTGACGGAAGTCATACCTTTTTGATTACATCCTGCTGAAGTTTGTTTCATGCAGAACAACCTCATTCGAAAATACAATATACCGGCTCCCCGATATACCAGTTATCCTACAGTTCCTTATTGGGAAAAAGAGGCTCCTGATTCGGAACAATGGATTGGCTCTATTTCTGATTCCTGGTACATGGTAAACAAGGGCAAAGGAATTAGCTTGTACATCCATTTACCTTATTGTGAAAGCTTGTGTACCTATTGTGGTTGCAACACACGAATTACAGTTAACCACAAAGTTGAAGAACCGTATATCCGAGCGGTACTTGAAGAGTGGGCCATGTACGAATCTGCATTTCCAGAAACTGCTGTCATTGATGAAATTCACCTGGGAGGCGGAACACCAACCTTCTTCAGTCCTGAAAATCTTCGCCAACTTATTCTCGGTATCCAAGGCTCAGCTATCATCAGCAATAATGCTCATCTGAGTTTCGAAGCGCATCCTGCGAACACTACCAAAGAGCATTTAGAAGTTTTATACGAACTGGGCTTTAGGAGGCTTTCATTGGGCATTCAGGATTTCGATCCGCATGTTCAGGAAGTCATTAATCGCAAACAAAGCGAAGAACAGGTAATGGAAGTTATGGATCAAGCACGGAAGATTGGTTATACCTCCATCAATTTTGATCTCATTTACGGATTACCATTTCAGACGAGCCATTCAATACAAAACACCGTAGAAAAAGTAATCGCAATGCAACCGGATCGTATTGCATTTTATGCCTATGCTCACGTTCCATGGATGAAACCCGGTCAGCGTAAATATTCCGAAGCCGATTTGCCCAGGGAAGAAGAGAAACTTGCACTCTACGAAACAGGAAAAAAAATGCTCCTTAACGCCGGATACTTAGAAGTTGGAATGGATCATTTTGCGCTTGCCGATGATGAATTGATACATGCAGATAAAAGAGGCGAACTTCACAGAAATTTCATGGGTTATACAACTACTCAAAGTAAAATTCTAATCGGACTTGGCGCTTCAGCAATCAGTGATTCCTGGTTTGGTTTTGCGCAAAACCACAAAGTAGTGGAAGATTATATAAAAGCGATCGAAGAACGTCGACTACCAATAAATAAAGGACATATTCTCACTCCAGCAGATCTTGTAATCCGCCAACATATCCTCAACATTATGTGTCGCAGATCAACCTCATGGGAAAAGGAAGAACTTCAATGCGAAGAATTGTATGAGGGTTTGAACAGGATGGATGAAGTAATCAAAGATGGACTTGTGAAAGTGGATCCTTTTCATCTTAAAGTCCCAGATAAAGGAAAACCCTTTCTTCGCAATATCTGTATGGCTTTGGATGCCCGGTTGCATGAAAAACAACCTGAAAGCAGGATATTCAGTTCAGCGATTTAACTTTATAAGCAAAAAAAAATCCCGCGTTGCGGGATTTTACTATTTGCGATTAAAAGAATTACATCTGCTTAGAAAGAAATTTGTTCAACTCAAGCTTCATTTCTTTGAATAAACGTTCAAACGTTTCCATTCTCTCACGTTCCTTAGAATGATCGTTTACATATTTATGATCAGCAGCAGGATTATGAGCTACTTTATTCTCGATATACGTTTCGTGATCCTTAATTGAATGGCGCAACTCATCAAGTTCATTTTTTTGCACAATCAATTGATTTTGAAAATGCTCAACTTGTTTCAGCACTTCCGTATCAGTATATTTTCCGGCAATCTCGGAAACCCTGTTTTGAAAAATCATCATCTCATCTTCATAAAATTTGAGATTTTCGAGCCATTGCGAATGCTCGACGTGTAAATCATACGCTTTTTCTGTCTTTATTTTGTCCATGATAGGTGTTTTTTCAATTAAATACCGATTTAGATGCTGATAAACAATACATACCACTTATCAACGGGTACAAAGTAAATCGAAACATAAGAACACCGGAATGACCTTCCACCATCAGAAAAACTGACTCTTGTCATTTTTTTTTCTCCAATATTCTTCAATGTTTATGGGTTAATTTTAAATTTGAAATGAGGAACCGAACATACACTGGATCAATGCACAAGGATTTAGAGATGCTGGATTCCCTCTTTTTGAATGCGACTGAGGGAATACTTGTTGTGAATGATAAAGGAAAAATCATCATGATCAACCCTTGTGCACAACGAATGTTCGGTTATGCGGAAGAAGAGATTATTGGTCAGACCATTGAAAAATTAATTCCTTCCAGATTTCATTCAAAACATATTGGTAACCGCGAGAAGTATACCAAAGACCCACACGCTCGTCCAATGGGAAAAGGTCTCGATCTTTTCGCACAAACAAAAGATGGCAGGGAATTCCCTGTTGAAATCAGCTTAAGTCACTTTTCAACTTCTGATGGTCAGTTCGTTATGAGCTTTATCATTGACATTACAGAACGGAAGCGGCAGGAGGCAGAACTTAAGTCAGCTTCAGAAAGGCTCATGCAAACATCCGAGGCTTTGGCAAAGCTAAATACGGATTTGGAAAACAAAGTTCAGGAAAGAACCAAGGAACTGGAAATAGCGAATAAGGACCTCAACGACTCCAAAAAGGAAGTTTTAAAAGCACTTGAAGTAGAAAAAGAACTTAATAATTTAAAATCGCGGTTCGTTACAACTGCCTCTCATGAATTTCGAACTCCACTTGGAACTATTCTATCATCTGCATCGCTGATCGCTCGTTACGAAGGATCGGAAGAAACCGAAAAGCGGATGAAACATGTGGAGCGTATTCGTTCGGCCGTTGGTAATCTCACTGAGATCCTTAACGATTTCCTCTCCGTAGAAAAACTGGAAGAGGGAATTGTCAGAAACAACCCTGTTCAATTTGATTTAGAGGATTTCATTCATTCCATCATTGAAGAACTTAAAACCATTACGAAAAAAGGACAACAAATCGCTTTTCGTCATAAAGGGAACACAACTTCCGTTTTTCTCGACAATCAATTACTTCGTAATTCGTTGATCAACCTCATCAGCAACGCTATTAAATATTCTGAAGAAGGAAAAGAAATCACTGTACAATCAACCATGAATGGTAATTCCATTCGAATTGAAATTACCGATCAAGGCATTGGTATACCTCCTGAAGATCAGCAACACATGTTTGGTCGTTTCTTCCGTGCAAAGAATGCCAACAACATTCAGGGCACCGGATTAGGATTAAATATTGTACGAAAATACATCGAGCTAATGGAAGGAAAAATCGGTTTTTCCAGTGAGCTTGGTGTCGGCACAACATTTTTTGTTGAGCTTCCCTATTTGAAACCCTGAAAACAATGAATACCAAAAAAATCCTTCTTATTGAAGACAATCCGGAAATGCGGGAGAACACCGCTGAAATTTTAGAACTGGCAAAGTACAATGTAGTTACTGCACCCAATGGAAAAGAAGGTGTGAAACTTGCAAAAAGCGAAAGTCCTGATCTGATCATTTGTGACATTATGATGCCCGAATTGGACGGCTACGGTGTATTGCATATGCTCGGAAAAGAAAACGAAACAGCCTCTATCCCCTTTATTTTCCTCACCGCAAAAAGTGAAAAATCTGATTTGCGCAAGGGCATGGGGATGGGTGCAGATGACTACCTCACCAAGCCATTTGACGACATGGAATTGCTTACTGCAGTAGAAACACGGATTCAGAAATCAGACCGGATAAAAGCATCTTTTTCCAAGGATCTTAGCGGATTGAATGAGTTCTACCAGGAAGCACGGAGTCTTGACGATCTGAAACGATTATCCGAAAACAGAAAAATCAAATCCTTTCGCAAAAAAGAAACCATTTACAGCGAAGGTGCTTTTCCAAACAGCATTTTCTTTCTTGCAAGTGGCAAAATAAAAACTGCACTCAACAATGACGACGGGAAAGAATTGATCGGTGGATTGTACAATCAAGGTGAATTTTTCGGTTATCTGGCATTACTCGAGGAACAACCCTATGCCGACTCGGCTGTTGCGTTGGAGGATTCTGAAGTAGTAATCATTCCCAAGGAGGACTTTTTTGCCCTGCTTCACTCCAATCGCGAAGTGGCTGCCCGTTTTATCCGGATGCTCTCAGACAATATCCGTGAAAGGGAAGAACGACTGCTCAAACTTGCCTACAACTCAGTTCGCAAGCGTGTGGCCGAGGCCTTATTGCTACTTGAACAGCGCTATTCGGAAAGCCGCAACGAAAAAGGCGATTTTTCTATGGCAATTTCCCGCGACGACCTCGCTAATATCGTAGGAACTGCCTCTGAAACAGTCATTCGCACCCTCTCTGATTTTAAGGAAGAAGCACTGATCGAGATCAAAGGTAGCCGCATTACCCTGCTCAACCAGGATAAACTGCAACGGATGAAAAACTAAGCTGTTACGCGTCATTTTTTTGCTATGTTTGTAGGGACACCCGTCCCATGACCAGACTACTTTCTTCACTACTCCTCCTTTTGCTGCCGTTTATATCGGTTGCACAGGAAAAATTCTGGGTATTCTTCACCGACAAAAACGGAGTTGATTTTGATCCCTATACTTTTTTCGATCAAAAGGCCATTGAACGCCGGCTTCTGCACGGGATCGATCTGTGTGATGAATCCGATTTTCCGGTAAACACCGATTATGTTGCTGCAGTTGGTGAATTATGTGATTCCTTAAGCTACTCTTCACGATGGTTCAATGCTGTTGCAGTTTATGGAAATGAAGGTCAAATGGAATTGATCCGCCAACTTCCCTTTGTACAAAGTGTAGAGGCGATGGATTGGTACATCAGCAATGTAACAGAACGCAGAAGAATTGATCTTTCCGATTTCAATACCGGTCAGGTTGCGTTGGTAAAAGGACAAGTTTCCCGAATGCAAGCCGATAAGTTTACCGCAGCCAAAATTGATGGAAAAGGAATCCGCATTTGTGTCATCGATGCAGGATTTGCCGGTTTCACTACCTGCGAGGCATTGCGTCACACTTACAACCGCGATTACGTAAAAGACACCTACGATTTTACCCGCAGAGATAAAAGCGTTTATCATGGTCACTCACACGGCACAATGGTGGTAAGTTGTATTGCAGGAAAAGTGGACTCCATACAACTGGGATTAGCTCCCTATGCTGAATTTTTGCTGGCAAGAACAGAGAAAGCATTCTCCGACAAATTGCGAGAAGAAGAAAACTGGCTTGCAGCTGTTGAATGGGCGGATAAAAACGGAGCACAGATCATTAATTCTTCATTAGGATATACATCATCGCGCTATTTTCGCTCGCAGATGAATGGTAAAGCCGGTTTAATTTCAAGAGCAGCTACAATTGCAGCGCATAAAGGCATTTTGGTAGTCAGTTCAGCAGGAAACGAGGGCGACGGTGCATGGAAAATTGTTGCTTCACCGGGTGATGCTGATTCCATTCTCACTGTTGGAGGAATAAATCCATGGACAGGTTTACATGCTACCTGGAGTTCGTATGGTCCATCAACCGATCATCGATTGAAACCTAATGTCTCCGCATTTGGACACGCAATTGTAGGACATGGCCAAGGTTATGCAGAACAAGTGGGAACATCTTTCGCTTCTCCACTTGTGGCGGGTTTCGCTGCCTGCGTTTTTCAGATGCATCCTGACTGGAAAAACATGAAAGTTCTTTCTGAGATTGAATCCAGTTCCGATCTTTTTCCATACTACGATTATGCACACGGATACGGAGTTCCTCAGGCAGGATACTTCACCGATAGTGTTTCTACCGATACCATCCCGACTTTTACCATTGTAGAAAAGGAAGGGAAATTTTCAGTACAAATCGACTCCTCACATTATTCGCTTGCGGAACCCATTCAAGGCACATATCACAGAGGTATGCCCGGAGAATCAAAATACGAAATGGAATCCGACTGGAAACAACATCACATCCCGGATCAGGAACTATCTTCATCCAGCTCTTACGTTTATACACAGGTACCGGATTATGTATTCTACCATATCGAAAATCGTGACGGATATGTTAAGCAATATTTTGTGATATCGGTTCACCAGACAGAAGTACTTGAATTTTTACGTTCAGATTTCACCAAAGGAGAAAAGTTGAGAATCTGGTACAAAGGTTTTATGAAAACGATCGAATTCTGATTTATGAAAATACGAGCGATCCTATTCTTAGCAGTTTTGATTCCTGTTTATTCATTCGGACAAAACATCATTATTAAGCAAGACGTACTTGCCGACCAGGAAGAAAGTAATTACGGTCCGAATAAAAAGTATTACAAATCTACATTTACAGGACTCGGACTTCTTTTTGGAAAACCTGATGCTACAGGTTCTGCAATCAATGGTTACAAAAGCTTCTATTATGAATCCGGCAGTCGGAAAAAGAGACAAATGGGAAGTTTCTTTGCGATTGGACGTGATCTTAGTCTCAATTTCAGAAGTTTCAGTATTAAGCAAAACGACAGTAAAACTTTTGGAGGTATTGCACAACATAAAGCAGAACGTCTCTTTAATATAAATGGGAATTTACTGATCTATACCAGATACAACTTCAAACCCAAACGCGGCAATCAGCTTGGAAAATACCTCGATTTGGCCGGGTATGTTGAATATGCAATGATTACCCGACATGTAGTCACCGACAAGCTTGATGAAGCTTTAGGGGGAAACACTATTAAATCCTATTACCGCGGACTACCCTATCTCAACAAATGGAATTATGGTGTAACTGCACGATTGGGATTCCGTCATATGCTTCTTTTTTGTCAGTACCGTTTTTCCGATATGTTTAATCGCAGTCCACAATTCCCCTATCAGGAACTTCCGCGTTTCTGTGCCGGCATTTGTTTTGATGTTCCTGACGAATTTTCGCGCGACCGTTAATCTTGTTTCCATGAGGATCGACCCTTCCACCACTCTGAAAGAAATTGCCGCATTGATCGGTGCAAAAACCGTAGGCGATGACAACCATTCCATTACCGGTATCAACGAAATTCATAAGGTTGTACCCGGAGATATTGTTTTTGTTGATCATCCTAAATACTACGACAAAGCGTTGCAATCTGCAGCAACTACAATTATCATCAATAAAGATGTTGATTGTCCGAAAGGAAAAGCATTATTGATTTCCGATGACCCCTTCCGCGATTTCAATATCATTACCCGTCATTATTCTCCGTCAAGCACTCAGCATCTGGAAGTTTGTCACGACAGCTCTATTGCAGAGACTGCATTTCTTTATCCAAATGTTGTGGTTGGTCACAATGTTACCATTGGAGAAAACACCATTATTCATCCCGGGGTTGTTATTTACGATAACGCAGTGATTGGAAATGACGTGATCATTCACGCCAACGCAGTAATTGGTGCTCACGCTTTCTATTACAAAAAAAGACCAAGTGGTTTTGATAAAATGCACACCTGTGGCAGAGTAGTAATTCATGATAAAGTAGAGATCGGCGCATCAACAACCATCGATTCCGGAGTTACCGGAGATACGGTGATTGGAGAAGGAAGCAAAATCGACAACCATGTACATATCGGTCATGATACCGTTGTTGGAAAAAAATGTCTGTTTGCCGCACAGGTTGGAATTGCAGGATGTGTAGTTGTTGGCGACAACGTGACCTTGTGGGGACAAGTTGGTATTCCATCAGGCTTGAAAATTGGAGACGGCGCAGTATTGCTCGGGCAATCCGGCATTATGGGAGATGCTGAACCCGGAAAAACTTATTTTGGAAGTCCTGCCGGTGAACACAAAACAAAATACAGAGAGCTTGCTGCATTGCGTCAGCTCCCTGAGATCTTAAGCAAACTAAAATCCTGATGAGCGACGGCGCAAATAAAGTCCATAAGCTCCAGGAGAAGTTGAGCATGAAAGATTTCAAGCTGAACCAATTGCTTGAGATCACAGAAGCGATCAACTCCAATAGTTCTGTTGAGAAACTACTTGATATTTACAATTACGTATTACGTGAACAGCTCGGTATTCAAAAAGCGATGTTGTTCAATTTTGATGGTGACTGGAAGCTGCTGATGAAATACGGTGTGAAGGGATCAATCAAAGACATCGATGTACAGAAAGATCTGATGAAAATCAAAGACATCACGGTAATTGAATCTTCATCTAAAAAATCCCTGAATACATTTGACGTTGCAATTCCTGTATTTCACAAATCAAATCCCTTGGCCTTTTTGCTAATTGGTGATCTGAATGAAGATGAATTAAAGATCTCTCCAACCATTAAGCACATGCCATTTGTGCAAACGCTTACCAATATTATTGTTGTTGCGATTGAAAATAAACGTCTGGCAAAAGAAGCCATTCATCAGGCCCGGATGCGAAAAGAGCTTGAGCTTGCGTCCGAAATGCAATCCATGCTTTTACCTTCTGATCTTCCGCAAAATAATTTTGTTGATATCGCTGCAAAATACCTCGCTCATCAGGAAGTTGGTGGCGATTATTATGATTTTATCCGACTGAATGAAGACGAGTTTGTTTTCTGCATGGCTGATGTCTCCGGAAAAGGTGTTGGAGCAGCCTTGCTGATGTCGAATTTCCAGGCCAATCTTCGTGCAATTCTCAAATACACCGATTTTCCGCTCAAGCGTTTAATTGAAGAATTGAATCACGGCGTAATGCATAGCGCAAAGGGAGAAAAATTCATTACTTTTTTTATCGCCCGATACAATCAGATCAGTCGTAAACTACGCTATGTAAACGCTGGTCACAATCCTCCGGTATTAAGTGACGGAAAAACGATTCGCCATTTGAATGCAGGCTGTGCAGGATTAGGCATGGTGGAACATTTACCCAATATTGAAGAAGAAGAGATCTTCATTTCTCCAAAATCAGTTGTTGTTTGTTATACCGATGGTTTGGTGGAAATTGAAAATGATAGCGGTGAGGATTATTCACTCGAAAGACTATCGGAAGTTGTACGGCGCAATAGCGGAATAAGCAAAACTTCCCTTCTCAATGAAGATATCTATAAGGATGTGAATCAGTTCAGAGGAAAAAGTCCGTTTGCCGATGATACTGCGCTATTGTCTGTTCGAATTAACTGACCGAAATGAAATGTTAATTTACGGTGAATCACATTTCACCAAATAATCATTTCTTCCTGAGATTTGTTTTCGAAAAACCCATTATCGGATCATGATCACCAAAAAAAAACAACAATCCTTCCTTAACAAAGAAGGGGAATCCTTACTCAAGCATATTGAATTATACCTGCGAAAAAGAAGCATGAGTGATCTTCATCGTTTCAGGGTTTCGTGCAAGCACATCAATATGTTGGTTTGGCTTAACCGAAAAATCACAGGGGATACAAGCATTCAAACCACATTTCTTCCAGTAAAAAATATTTTTAGGATCTCTGGTCAAATCAGGGAAGTTCAGATGCATTTACATTTGCTTTCTCCCTACCGGACGAAAATCCAAACACTTATTCCTGACCTCAGTAAAGAAGAAAAAAAACTCGAGAATAATCTGCTCAATCAGGGTTTAAAAGGGCTGAAGGAAATACGAAGTTCATTGGCGGCATTACCCGATTTAACAAGCACTATTTCCGGGAAAGATGTCAAGAAATTAATTGAAAAAGAGATCCGAAAGATCCATTCGGAACTTGATCCTGCAATGAGCGCAGAGGACCTTCACAAGGTAAGAAAACGCATCAAGACATTGGTGTACCTCACTGACCTCGGAAAAACATCGGATGTTGACAGAACCTACCTTCACCGTTGCGAAGAACTCATTGGCGAATGGCACGATATAAACTTATTGAATGCTTATTTGAATTCGAAAAAGGATATTCCAAAATCGCTGCTCAAGGAGTTTGACAGAAAAGAACAAAAGCTGTTAAACAAAATAGCAACTGAATTCCATCGGTTCAAGAGAAAGGTGATGCGTTGATTAGTCCGTATCCAATTCTCCCCTGCGAAAAAGCACATCCACAACAACTATTACAGCTGTAAATCCCCAAAATGGAATGGATGCTTTGTCGGTATCGAGATAATTATTCAGAATACCGTGAATGTAGTAGGTGAGCAATCCCAAAAGAAAAACCAGAACCATCAGGCGCCATTCTCCCGGAGGAAGATCAAGGTATAATTTTACCCCGGTATAAAAAACAGTAAGAATCAGCGCAAGCATTAACAACAATCCGGGAACTCCCTGCTCTGAAAGCGGTCCCAGATACTCACTATGCGCATTTCCTAAATCACCAAAATTTGTGGAGATGATCGTCAGTTCGGATGAATGTTGGAAAGACGCGTAATAAAACTGATAGGTACCCGGACCCCAACCGAAAACGGGGCGTTCCTGCCACATTCGAATTGCGCAATTCCAACGATTGATTCGTTCCAGATTCGAAGCATCCGAGGAAATATTAGAAATTGAAGTTGCGTGATCAGCAAGATTATCCGAAGAATCCGTTTTATTTCTTTCCAGGTTCATAATGATCTGATCGTAGAACGAGAAAAAAACAAAGCCTCCCAGTGCCAATCCAAGTACAATGGTAGAAAGTCGAATACGCAACAATAAAACCATGAGTAATCCGAATGCACCAATAAGACTCACCCACGCGGCGCGGGTATAGCTGAAAATAACACCTAACACAAGAACAGTGCTGATGAAAACAATCAAGGCCCGAACAATGGGACTTAAACTCTTGTTGAAATACATTCCGATTGCAACCGGAATATACATTGCGAGAATGGCGCCATAGGAAGTATGATCTTTGTAAAAAGGCGACATCACCCAATGCGCAGGTTTTTCCTCAAAGCCGTGCATGGCGTGGTTAACGAGTGTATATAAAACCACAGCACACAAAGGTAAAATGGAAAGCCAGATCATTAAGCGGATCGTTTTCTTTTCGTGGAGTAATAGCATTACGAAAAAATATCCTGGCACAACAAACCAGGTCCGGGCAAGTACATATTTAAGTGAAACCAGAACATCCTGACTGGTAATTGCTGTTACAAACATCCAGAACAATTGCAGGAGAATGAGAATAGAAACAGGATGACGAAGATAACGACGATCGTATCCACCTTCAACAATCATTTTTCCGACAAACAACACCAACACTCCAAACAATAAAGGTTCGGTTGGCAAATACAAACCGAGATCCAATATTCCAAATTCATTGATATTGATGGATAGCGGAGTAAATGCAACAACCATCCAATACACCCAATCGAGACGAAAAAGAGCAGTGAATGCAACCAATAAACCAAAGGGAAGAAAGGCTGCAAAGGGAATTCCGTAATAGGTTAAATAGAGGTGTGTTCCGACAAAACCGAAAGACAACAGGAAAAACCAAAATAACGGTCGCTGCAGGATCATGATCAGGCCATCTGGCGAAGTTCACGAATCTTCTCGAGGGCAATGATGAAGAAGATCATAAAGAAAAACGAAGTGATTACCGAGATGAAAACGATCAGCCAACGCACCGGATACGATTTTTTCTCTGCCGGAGTAGCCTGTTCAACATCGAAGTGATGCGACACATTGGAATAAGCATCCGCCCTTGCCTGCAGATAGGTTCCTTCCATTTCATCCAATCGCATATTTTTTAATTCCCTTTGCTCAAGAAAAGAAGAATAAGCTGCACCATATTTTTTGTTCAGGTTGATCTGCTCATCAATTTTGCGCAAAGCAAGTTCATTGCGTGCCTGAATTGCGTTGGCCTGCGCCTCGTACAATGCTGCTACTCCTGCCGAACTACCAATTACACCCATTTCCCCCAACTTGGTCAGCGTATCGTTTAAGGCATCCACATCCGATTTTAAAGCAAGAAATTCCTGCTCAACAACACGAAATGCTTCTCCACCACGATCCTGCAACATTTTGTTTTTGGCAGAATCCAACAAACGGGCAATATCATTTGCGATTAAGGCAGCAGTATCAGGGTGATAATCCAATACTTCAATGGTTACTGACCCATAACGCGTTCTTGAACATTTTACGTTGTCTTCGTATTCTTTTACCAATTCCGTGTTTTTGAATTTACTGGCGGTATCGATTTCATAGTGCTGCATCAGGTTGTACTTACTGATGATCTGATCGCGGATCTGTGAAGAATTGAGGATCTGTAGGACCTGTTCTGCTTCCTCCTCTTCACCAAACTGAAGGATACCCTGAGAAGGGTTCAACATTTTTCCAAGTACAATACTGCTTGATTTTGCTGGGAAAATAATTGCAGTCGATTTGTATTTCTCCCTGATCATCAGCGCCACAACTGACGAAACAACCACGGTTACACCCATTACAATAATGATGCGCATTCTCCATTTCCAGAGCAAAAGCAATAAGGTGGTTGAACTGAAATCACCGGCAGGTTTTGGGTTTGTCATGGTTCGTTTTTTAATATCAGGCGACGAAAATACGGAAAAAGGCGCGTTTTATTGTCTGCCCCCGAAAATGGCTATCTTGCATCGTAAATGCGCATTGCTGTTAACACCCGCTTTCTACTGCCCGGAAAAATGGAGGGATTTGGCTGGTATAGCTACGAAACACTACGCAGAATTGTGGTAGCCCACCCTGAACACGAATTCATCTTTCTTTTCGACCGCCCTTTCGACCAGCGCTTCGTATTTGCATCGAATGTAACTCCGGTGGTGATTGGTCCACAGGCGCGTCATCCCTTTTTATTTTGGATATGGTTTGAAGTATCTGTTAAACGAGCACTCATAAAATACAAGGCCGACGTTTTCGTTTCTCCTGACGGATACCTGAGTCTTGGCACAAACGTGCCCTCTGTTGCAGTAATGCACGACCTCAATTTTGAGCACTATCCAAAAGATCTCGGGTGGCTGGTGCGTAATTATTACAAGCGCTATTTCCCGAAATTTGCCCGCAAAGCCGATCGGATTGTAACGGTAAGTGAATCATCGCGAAAAGATATCATCGACACTTATGGAATTTCTCCAGAAAAAATTGATGTTTCCTATAACGGAGTGAATGAAGATTTGCATCCGCTTACGCCTGATGAATGTGAAAAAGTCCGCGAACAATACACTGAAGGAAAACCTTATTTTATTTTTGTAGGGGCATTGCATCCGAGAAAAAATCTTGCGCGCTTATTTCATGCTTACGATCTCTTCTGCGATAGAAACAAAAACTCTCATAAACTGGTGATCGTCGGCGAAAAATACCTTTGGAATTCCGAGATCAATACCGCGTTTTCACGAATGAAACATCGCGAAAGTGTGGTATTCACCGGTCATTTACCAATGGAGCAATTGGGAAATGTACTCGCCGCTGCCCGTGCATTGGTTTTCGTTAGTGTTTTTGAAGGATTTGGATTACCCATTGTTGAAGCGATGCGTTGTGAAGTACCTGTAATAACATCAAGCGTAAGTTGTATGCCGGAAATTGCCGGAGGTGCAGCACTTCTATGCGATCCCTTTTCTGTTGAAGCTATTGCAGAAGCATTGGATCGAATGGCAAATGATTCCGGTTTGCGGGAGCAATTGATAGCGAAGGGAAAAGAAAATGGTAAGCGATTTAGCTGGAATCACGCAGCAGAAGGATTATGGAACAGTATTGAAAAAACGCTGCATGCTAAAAAGTAGATTCAGTAAAGAATTCACAGAAGCAGGTTGCGACGAAGCAGGCAGAGGATGTTTGGCAGGCCCGGTTGTTGCGGCTGCAGTAATATTACCGGAAGGATACAAACATCGTTTCTTAAATGATTCCAAAAAATTAACCGAGAAAGTCAGGCTTGAACTCCGATGGGAAATCATGGAAACAGCAGTAGCCTGGGCCATTGGAAGTTGTTCACCCAAGGAGATCGATGAGATCAACATCCTTAAGGCCTCCTTCGAAGCAATGCACCGGGCTATAACGCAACTCAAACAAAAACCACAATTACTTCTTATCGATGGTAACCGCTTTACCCCTTATGCAGGTATTGATCATCAGTGTATCATTGGCGGAGATGCGAAATACCTGAGTATTGCTGCAGCATCTATTCTGGCAAAAACAGAAAGGGATATGATCATGGAAAAACTCCACGAAGAACATCCTCTCTACCACTGGAACCAGAACAAAGGATACCCTACCGCACAGCATCGAAAAGCTATTGAGCAATTTGGGAGTACCTTTCATCACCGAAAGAGCTTTACCTTGCTACCTCCTCAAATGAAGCTGGAATTTTGACCTGCTAACATTACTTTGTTTATACTCTCCCCTGTTCTCTCCCCTACAAGCGTGACGGAATCCTAATTTTGATCCCAGATCACCATGCTCAGAAAAATTCTCAATATTTTCGCCATCACCCTGCTCCTTGTGTTTACCATTTGGCTGGGCATCCGTTTATTTCATCGCATCGCAAATCCGCAAGCAGATCTTTCACATGCAGTTCCCAATGATGCCGCGCTCGTCTTCCGCCTCAGCGATCCGATTTTGTTGTGGAATCAGTTAAACAGCTCAAGCCTGCTTTGGTCAGAATTGAAATCCGTTCATCCCTTCCGCCAAACACATAATGCACTTGCTTTTTGCGATTCACTTATCACTACCGATACTGAATTCAGATCGTCTTTTTCCGGCAAACCCGTGTTATTTTCTGTTCACCCTGCCGGAAATAAGGGCATTGAAACTATGCTTGCCATTGAGCTCCCCTCCGGTGGAGAGAAAAAATGCCTATCCTTGCTTGAGCGAGTGCTTAAACAAACTTTTTCGGTTCGCGAATTCAAATCAGAATCCATTTACAACCTAACCCTCGGAAATGCTCCCTGGCAAATATTAATCAAAGAGAATTTTCTGACAATAAGCTCAAGCGCAACACTTGCCGAACGTATTTCCATGCAACTGGATCAGGATATCTCAATTGCCACCGAAGCCGGTTGGAAAGAAGTATATGCCACTTCCGATATCGGTGCACAGGCCAATATCTTTATCCATCATCAGAATTTTTCCAAATTGATTCATGCTCTGGTCCAAGAGGACCAAAACGATGCTTTAACAGGGATTTATCCTTATGCCTATTTTACAGAATTCGACCTGAGTCTTCGTTCAGGTACCGTTTCTCTTAATGGTTTCTCCTTTGCTCCTGATAGTTTAGGATCAATGCTGAATATTTTTTCAAAACATGAACCACAACCTTTTGAAGTCGCACGCTATTTACCGGATAACACAGCTGCATTTTTGTGGTTGGGAATTAATGATGGGGAAAGTTTCAGAACTTCTATTGATGCCTATCGTCAATCAAAAGGAACCTTACAGCAATACCGAAAGGAAATCAATAGTTTCAATGCCGATAAAGATTGCAATATAGAGCGCCAGCTGGTTTCATGGATAGGCAATGAGATCGTTCTCTTTAGCAATGGAAAAGCTGATACCAGTGCTAAAAAAGAAAACCTTTTTCTTGCCATTCGCATCAATGATATGGCAGATCCAATAAGCGAATTGAATGCGCTTGCAGATAAACTCGACACCAATGCTACACGCATTCGTGATCAGGATGGAATGCAAATGCGCAGACTGCTTGCCAACGATCTTTTTTCCTTTTTGTTCGGACCTGCATTTGATGGCATCGACAACCCCTGGTACATTAGAATTGAAGACTATATGATCTTTGCAAACTCGGGAGAGGCTTTGAAACAATATTTAATGGATATCAGCTCCGATCGCACCCTTGGAAAAAACATCACCTACTACAATTTCGTATCTGAAAACCTTTCTGATCGAGCCAATCTTTCAGTGTATGTTAATCCCTCGAAATTCAAATCCTTGTTGCCTCAGTTCTTTAATAACACCACCAGTGAAGAACTTGAAAATCCGAATTCCTTACTCTGGAAATTTGATGCTCTTGCATGGCAGTTCAGCAATTCCGGTAAAGGAATGTTCTACAACAACCTATATCTGAAATACAACGGAACAGGTAAACAAGATTCAAAATCTCTTTGGGAAGTTGCTGTAGATACTACCGTAAACATGCAACCACTTCTGGTGAAAAACCACATTACAGGAACAATAGATGTTGTTGTACAGGATGAGAATTACAGCTTCTATCTGATTTCCAGCAAAGGAGAAATTCTTTGGAAAAAACAACTTGAGGAACGCCTGACAGGTGATGTGCGCCAGATCGACTTCTTCGGTAATGGTAAATTACAATTGCTCTTTGCAACCACTACAGCAATTCACCTGATCGATCTCAAAGGAAATTACCTTAAAGGTTTCCCCTACCGTTTGAAAGAAGAAGTAAGTGGTCCTCTTGGTGTATTCGATTACGAATCGAACAACAATTACCGTATTCTTATTCCTTGCGGAAGGAACATTGTAAACATCGATAAAGAAGCTAAAGTCACAACCGGATGGGAACCTGAAAAATTCTCCTCCAGTATTAACCAGGCTCCTGTTTTCTTCCGTTGCGACAATAAAGATTATTTGTTTGTAATTGATACAAAAGGGGAGATTCGCATCATCGACCGCAAAGGAAAACCACGCTACAACCTGAGCTTTGGTTTGGAAAATCGTTCGTCCAATAAAGTGTTACTCGAACAAGGATCAAGCATTGAGGGCACATCTCTCATTTACTCCGACACCAGCGGAAGAATCATTCGCACTTTCCTTAACGGCAATGCCGATACCGCACGAACAGGATTAAAAAGTTCAAGTCACCGCTTCGCATATATCGATGCCAATGAAGATGGAAAAAAAGATATTGTGCTACTTGACTCCAATAAAATTGACATCACAGAATGGTCCGGAAAAAGAATTGGTGTGTATCATTTCCCTGAGCGAGTGAGTTCGCACTTGATGGTATTTGCTCTAAAAGACGGTTCCATTCGAATTGGAGCAGTTGCCCCGGGTGTTGGAGAAATCTATTTACTGAACAGCAGCGGACAACTTCACAGCAAGTTTCCTCTTACCGGAACCACAGCTTTTCCCTTAAGCGACATCAATGGGGACGGGAGTCTTGAGGTAGTTTCAGGTACCGGATCAAGACGAATTGTCTGTTATTCACTTAATTAAAACAAAAAAACCGTAAATTAATTTCCGGTTGAAACGAATATGCCATTACGAAGGGATTACCTATTTTTGGTTAATTCTTTCGATATGAAAAAAATACTAGTTGCACTTTTAGTTGTGCTTAACGTTATCTCCGTTTCAGCACAGGATTTCCTTGGCTTTGTCAACAGTAATTTCGCAGGTGTCAGCGGAATCGACCTGCAACCCGCATCTGTGGTGGACAACCGACTAAAAACAGATGTTTCCTTGTTTGGCTTTAATGTTTCTGCCTATAACAATTATATTGGATTAAAGCCGGGTGCTTTAGTAAACAACGGAAGCATGTTCAAACCGGATATGCCTGCATTTAACGATACTGCATTTCAGGCGAATTATCTAAGTGAGCGTTATAATGATATACCAAAGGCTATATATTTCAGCACGCAATTGCAATTGCCTTCATTTATGTTTCAGATCGACCGCAAATCTGCTTTTGCTTTTACATGGAGAGTACGCACAATGATGAATGTTGATGGTTTAAGCAAAGAGCTTGCTCGCCTTGCCTATAATGGATTGGATTACCCCTCATTATGGAATACCTTCCACACCTCACAAAATGTTTCCATCCAGGCCATGAGCTGGGCTGAATACGGTGCAACATATGGACGCGTTCTGATGGACAAAGGCGATCACTTTTTAAAAGCAGCTCTTCGTGTAAAAGTATTACAAGGTTTAGGTGCTGCATACATGTATATGGACAATGTGCAGTTTCAGGCATTAAATTCAGATACGATTCAGATTACAAGTAATGGCAGAGTTGGTTATGGTCACTCCACCAACTTTGAACTTGACAACGAAAGTGTGAAGTATAAATTCATTTCAAACTTCTCCATGGGCTTCGATCTTGGCGCAGTTTACGAATACCGTCCCAAAATCAAAGATTACCTCTACGATATGGATGGCGAAAAAGAATTGCGCAGAAGAGACCAGAATAAATACAAATTACGCGCAGGACTTTCTGTAATTGATGTAGGGGCAATTCGGTATAAAAAAGGAATTCGTTCCAATGATTTTAATACCAATGCAGCGCTTTGGGATTTGAGTGCACTTAAGTTCGATACGCTCCGTCCAATACAATCATTCGACGATACCCTGATCAACCGATTTGGAACTGCAAGTGGTGCAAAAGATTATTTCTCGATGAACCTCCCAACTGCAATCTCAGTACAGGTTGACTACAACATCTGGAAAGATTTCTACATCAATCACACCACCTATCTTGCTTTCCAATTTAAAAACAACGAAAATAAAGTTCACGATATTTCTACTTTCTCACTTACTCCCCGATACGATTCAAAATGGTTTGGTCTGTTTGTTCCGGTAAGCTACAACCTGATGGGGAATTTTGCTGTTGGAACAGGAGTTCGTCTTGGTCCTGTGATTTTTGGAACAACCAATTTAAGCCCCATCATTCAGTATATGAAAGGTGATGGCTCAGGGAAAAAAGATACGTATGGAATGGATTTCCATATGGTGATGAAAATTCCTATCCCTTACGGTAAACCGAAAGACAAGGACGGAGATAATGTATCCGACAAAAAAGATAAGTGTCAGGGAGAACGTGGTATTTGGGAATTTGCAGGTTGTGCCGACAGAGATGGCGACCACATTCAGGATTCGAAAGACGATTGTCCGGATGAACCGGGATTACCACAATTCAATGGTTGTCCTGATAAAGACGGCGATGGAATCATCGATAAAAATGACCACTGTCCGGATGAAGCAGGTACACTCGAATTCAACGGATGTCCGGATCGTGATGGTGATAAGATCATTGACAAAGAAGATGAATGCCCAGATCAGGCAGGACCGATTGCATTCAAAGGATGTCCGGATACTGATAACGACGGCATACCTGATCCGAAAGATGATTGTCCGAACGACCGTGGTCTAAGCGAGTTCAACGGATGTCCGGATACAGATAGTGATGGCGTTCGTGATATCGAAGACAAATGTCCGCTTATTCCCGGGCCAATCCTGAACTTTGGTTGTCCTGATAAAAAACTTCAGAAACTTACCCTTGCTGGTAGTATGCTTGAAGAAGTTACTATGGAAGACGGTAAATTCAACTTTAAACAGGATATTGACAAGAAAGCGCATAAGTTCCGCTTGTTGGGAACTGCAACTGATACTATCAGTGAAGTGTACGTAACAGGACCTAATCTTCGTGGTAAATTCGCTAAGAAAAATGGATCTTTCTTCCAGTTCCCTCAGGAAGCAGAAGCAGTTGAACTTACACCTGAAGAGCAGGCTGTGGTGAAAAAAGCATTCGATAATCTTGAATTCGCTACTGGAAAAGATATTATCAAACCTGAATCGCTTGCTTCACTTGATGAACTTGCGCAGTTGATGAAGAAATATCCCGGATGGAAACTAAAAATCGAAGGTCACACCGACAATGTGGGTGTTCGCGCCAAGAATGTTGAGCTTTCTAAAAAACGTGCGGAGGCCGTTAAGAAATACATTTCATCCAAAGGCATCAGCCCTACACGCTTTGAAGTGAAATGGTACGGACCCGATCGTCCTGTTGCTCCGAATGACACTGAAGAAGGTCGTCAGAAAAACAGACGCGTAGAGATGACCATCGTCGAATAATTGAAAAGTCCCGACCCACAAGTCGGGACTTTTTTTGTTACCTTTCTGCTGTTTCCTAATTCTATTTTCATGAACAGAATCATTCTAATCAGTCTCGGTCTTTTGATGATCACCTCATGCGGAACATCTTCCGAAAAAAGTGATCAAGTCAATGATAATTCCACTACAACTTCAAACGCAAAAAAATACGACACGCGTCAGCTTGAAGGAATGTATATGGGTCAATTTGGAAAGGCTACATTGATGTTGCAGATCAATTATGTAAAAGGAAAAAACGCATCCGGATTTAATATTCTGCGGGGAAATCGTCGTAACATTAAAGGTACCGTTGAGAACAAGGGGGATCGTTACTTTTTCATTCTTGATGAACCCGGAAATGACAAATACGACGGCAAATTTGAATTTGAAATTGATACAACTCAATACAATCTTGTTGGCAAGTGGATACCCAATGATCCAAAATCAGCTCAATTGCGGGAATTCACTTTAAAGCGCGTTGAACAAAAAGATGCCGATCCGAACATCGTTGGCGACTGGCAGGCAGGATTGTGGTCGGTACACGGAATTATGACATTTAAAAAAGACGGGACATTGGTTTTTGACGGTTACAACTATAATGAAGAAAGCTCTGAAAGTGAAAATGTAAGGGTTAACGGAACTTGGCTGGAAGACGGTGAAATAATCCGCCTTGAGATCGGGAAACATCCGCTTTTGAAAAAGCAACTTATCGAATTGAAAAAAGCCAGTGAAGAAGGTTTTGGCGATATGTTCCTTCTCAAGAGTGGTGAAGATGTAACGCTGTATCCCTACGGAATGTATTTCTGATGAAAATTCTTCCCACAAGTTTAAAGGGTTGGACAGGCGTATTGATTATTATTGCATTTAGCATAATGATGTTTTCGATCTCGTTGCCTTATTTTGCAATGGATAAGAAAGCAGATATTGATTTTCTAAAGCAGAAACTCAATGTTTACCATATCGATTCTTGGCGTATTGGTTTCTACACACACGTTTTTACCAGTGTATTATTACTCATCGCAGGAATTACACAATTCAGTTCACGCATCATTAAAGGATTTCCACGCTTGCACAGAAGAATGGGAATGACTTACCTAATTGTATTGATTTTTTTTAGCGGTCCCGGAGCGTTTGTAATGGGAATATACGCTAATGGAGGTCCGGCTGCAAGAGTAAGTTTTGTATTTCTTACCCTGATCTGGATGGCCTTTACAATTTTTGCATGGTATTATGTCAGGAAAAAGGATTATATCGCTCACGGTGAATTTATGATCCGCAGCTACGCACTTACTTTATCGGCTATAACATTACGTTTATATCTTTATTTCATTCATCATTTTCATTTCGGATTAAAACCACTCGATAAATACATCATTGTTGCATGGCTGAGCTGGGTTCCCAATCTCATCATAGCTGAGATCCTCATTCGCAGAGAAATGGCCGCCAAACTGATGAAAAAACAGTGATTTCACCGATTTTTCACACAGGCTGAATATGAAGTCCCTATTTTTACCCAACAAGATTCTTACCATGAAACGTATCACACTTCTTTTATTCTTCCTTTTTAGTCTGATCAACACACAGGCTGCACAACCCAAATTAATTGTGGGACTGGTTATCGACCAGATGCGTTACGATTATCTTGTGCGCTTTGCATCCAAATACAGCAAAAACGGATTTGCACGTTTAATGAATCAGGGAATCCACTGCACAAATGCACATTACGGATACGTACCAACCTATACCGGACCGGGACATGCATCCATTTACACCGGAACCACACCTTCAGTACATGGAATCATTGCCAATGACTGGTTCGATCGAAAAGAAGGAGCAATGGTTTATTGTTCGGAAGATAAAAATGTAAGAACAATTGGCAGCGACTCCAAAGCCGGAGAAATGTCGCCCAAACGCATGCAAACTTCAACTATTGGCGATGAACTTAAATTATTTACCAATGGTAAGTCGAAAGTAATCGGATTGGCATTAAAAGACAGAGGAGCAATTTTACCTGCCGGACATTCGGCGGATGGTGCATATTGGTTTGATGATGCAAGCGGTAATTTTATAACAAGTTCATTTTACAGAAATGATCTTCCGCAATGGCTGATTGATTTCAACGAAAAAAAACGAACAAATCATTTCCTTTCTCAGGTTTGGAATACACTATTACCCATTGCCGCATATACAGAATCATTACCCGACAACAACACCTACGAGTTTGTTGCCAAGAGTGAAACAGAACCTGTTTTCCCACATAACTTGCCTGAAATTGTAAAAGCCAATGAGAACAGATTGAGTATTATTAAATCAACTCCATTTGGAAATACACTTACAAAAGAATTAATGTTCGCTGCCATTGAGGGTGAACAGCTGGGAAAAGATAATACAACCGACCTTCTCTGTGTAAGTTTTTCAAGTCCGGATTACATTGGTCACGCTTATGGTCCGCGTTCAGTAGAAACACAGGATTGCTATTTACGATTGGATCTGGAGATTGCAGAGATTTTAAATTACCTCGATAAAAATATTGGTAAAGGTCAATACCTGCTCTTTCTTAGTGCTGATCATGCGGCGAGCGATAATCCGAATCATCTCAAAAGCATGCGCATTCCATCAGGCTATCTTGATCTGTCGAAGTACAAAGATTCACTCAATAATTATTTGCTGGAATTTTTTTCGCTGAATGATCCCTCAGAACGTTTTGTACGCGCCATTGTTAACGAACAGGTTTATTTGAATACCGATCTCATTCGCAGAAAAGGATTCGACAAGGAGGCTATTGAACAAAAAACAGCAGAGTTCATGCGCAATATTCAAGGTGTAGGAAATGTAATTACACGTAGTGACATGCTTCGCACATGTTACCAGCATGGGGTTGGAAAATTATTGCAGGCCGGCTTCAACGAATTACGTTCGGGTGATGTCATCATCAGTTTATTACCCGCATGGATGGATTATGGACCGAAAGGAACCACGCACGGTACTGCTTATAGTTATGATACGCATGTCCCTATTTTAATTCACGGTCAGGGAATACTTCCTCAAAGAATTACAAGCAGAATCGATATCACGCAGATTGCTCCGGGGCTTTGCCGTTATCTCGATATTCCTTTTCCGAATGGATGTTTTTCGGATCCGATACCGGAAATGCTTAAAGGAAAAAAGTAGATCAGTATCGGATGAATTTTGAGGAATAACTCTTGTCTTTACTAGTTACAATAATGACATAAGTACCCGCAGATAATTGCTCTGTTGGGATTCGGGCAAGTTGTGTAGATTCAAACGAATGTGAAAAAACAATTTTTCCGGAGATGTCGTAAATGTGAATTCCCTGCATTTGTTGTGGAACGTTTTCCGAGATCAGACTTACTTCTCCATTAAAAGAATTTACGAAAACAGAAACTGCTGTTGCAACTGCATCTGAAAAATCAACCGGAACAATTATCGAGTAATTAACACTTGCATCCTGATCTACCATTTTCAATCGGTAATAATTCATACCGAAAACCGGTTGAAGATCAAGTGAAAAATAATTCTGTTGTACAACCGAATTGCCCTGAGCATGAACATGTGCAATTTCAGTCCAGGTTGTTCCATTCACTGATCGTTCTACCTTAAAATGATCGCTATTCGATTCACTTGCTGTGCTCCAGCGAACGCGAACATCCTGACCTTCCCTTATAGCGTTAAACAAAAGCAATTCAACAGGAAGAGGCGTTTGACTGACATTAATTGAGCCTAAAGTAAAGCGATCACCGTTTTGTAAGTTAACACCGGTAAAAGTAATGGTGTTCGCTGCAAAAGCTCCGGAAATTGGAGCCACATCGTTGTCAAAAAATCCGTCTCCGTCGCGATCAATGATTAAACGAAGATCACTCCCGGTAACAGTTGTAAATCCTGAAACGTCAAATGCAATTGTAACTGTACCAACATCACCGGTAAATTCACTTGCCCGCCAAACCCTTGACAACCGCGATTGAATTGTTGTTCCATCAACATCTACCGTATTATTTGTGGTCATTGTACCGTTATCATGACCCCACATCAAAAATTCATTATTACCAAGATTGGAAGGTGAGCTGATGCGCACTATGGAAGTCCCTCTTGCATCAGTATGTGTGTTGGTAGCATTTATCCTCCCAATTCCTGCTACTTCATGATCATAATTACCATTAGCAGGATCATCCATTAAATAAACATCATTTGCTGCTAGCGAAATATTGTATTTCGCAGAAAGATAATTATCGATTATAATTCGCTGCGCCGAATTAATTTTAGCATTAAATATAATTATCTCTGTAACCGCCCCGACAAAACCATTTGTACCTGATGTGTTACCACCAATATTAAACCTATGAGAAGCATGACTATTGTAGGCAAGTGTATTTGGCCGATCCTGCAAAAGCGTTCCATCCCTATACAATTGCTTTCCGGATGTTGGTTCTGCATCATACGTCCAAATTGAATAATTATTTAACCCTGTTAAACTTCCAACTTGCAACCTGGCGTCGTTCGAACAGCATGTTCCAATATCAAAATAAATTGTGTTTGACCAAGGAATGTGATTTGAAAAACGAGTAGTTCCTACTAATGGATCTGTGGTATAAACACAACTGGTTTGCGTAGTATTTGCAGCCCTGCTCACGGTAAAGCTACTTGCTTGGTTCGTAACAAAATTTGTCGTTGTTAAGGTCAACCCACTCCTAAGCATAGTGGTTCCTGAAAAAACGATCTCATTATACCCGTTTACAGCTCCCGCTGCCAATGTAGGTCGATTAGCTCCCGATTCAGAAATATCTAGAGCTGCAATACCTGCTGAATTAGAGATCGAGTTGATCATTGTACCGGAAACAGAAACACCGTTATCTCCCCGGAACCATAATTTAAGACTCGAAGATCCATCATTCGCGCCAACACCACCGGGACCAGTTTGTGCGATCGATTTGTTAAAAAGAATCACCAGCATGAAAAAAACAAAAACCTTGAAAATTTTATGCATAACCGAACATGAACACATCAATATATTAATGAAGACTGTTATTTTGAAACTTTCACAATGGGTAATGTTAAACGCACGTCGGAAGAATGCAAAACAAGAAAATAGGTGCCTGCAACAAGACCTCTAACATCAATTGACGAAATACTTGTTTCATTCAGATTAAATTCTTTTATCCTTTTCCCGTCAAAATCCAATAGTTCAATACGTCTAATCTCGTAATCACCCAGTAATTCAACCTTAAGAAAATCACAAACCGGGTTCGGATACACTTTAGCAATAACAGCAGATCCACGATGGTTTTCCAAAACCCGAATAACAGACAACTCATTAAGCCCATCCTGATCTACCATGTTCAACCGATAATACGATGTACCTGAAAGTGGTGCATAATCTTTAAATAAATAATTCCTGTAAACCGAAGAGAAACCGGCAGCTATAACCTGCCCGATTGCTGTCCAATCAGAGCCATCGGATGATCGCTGAATTTCGAAAAATGAGCTATTGGTCTCAGTTGCTGTTTTCCAGGTAATCAAAGCTTCATGATCATTCAAAAGCAATGCATTAAGATCAAGCAATTCAACAGGAAGAGGAGTTTGACTGACATTAATTGAGCCTAAGGTAAAGCGATCGCCGTTTTGAAAGTTAACGCCGGTAAAAGTAATGGTGTTAGCTGCAAAAGTTCCGGTTAACGGAGTGACATCATTATCAAAGAAACCATCACCGTCTCTATCGATTAGCAAACGCAAGTGAGCGCCGTTGACGCTTGTAAATCCGGTAACATCAAATGAAACATCTGCTGTTCCAATATTAGCAACTTTTTGTGCTCGCCAAATTCGATTTAATCTGCTTTGAATTACAATGCCATCAACATCAACCGTATTGTTCGTTGTCATTGTACCATTATCATGTCCCCAAAAAAGGAATCGATTATTTCCTAATGCGCTTGGATTTGTCATTCTAACTATCGAGGAACCTCTCGCATCAGTATGTGTATTGGAATTATCCACACGCCCAATTCCCGCTACTTCGTAATCATAATTACCATTTGCAGGATCATCCATTGTATAAAGGTCATCTACAGCTAATGCAAAATTGTATTTAGCCGCCAAATAATTATTGACAATAATCATTTGCGCAGAATTGAGCGCAAAATTGTAAACAATAAACTCATAAATATAACCACGAATACCGCCTCCGGAAGTTGTTGCATGGCGACCAATTCGTGGTGCAGGAGGAGTGGTTGCTCCGTCTGCATCAGCCACATTACCTCCTTGTTGTTGATTATTATGAAACAACTGATAATTTGTTCCATAATTTCTTCGCATGGTAATAGCCTTAATTGTTGTGTTTATGGTTGTTGAACCAGTAACACCCCCTAATCCACCTCCTGCATCGTTTCTCTTTTGATAGAAATAAAAATTTCCTGTTACAGGTTTTAATGAAACCAATTCATTTGTTGCAGTTGTACGATCCAACATAAATGTTCCGGCTCCATCATTAGTGGCACCAGTCACTGTAGAAGTATCGCGAAAGACCATCAAATAGGTATAACTACTATTATTTGCGATTCCTGGTGAAGGACCATCTATAAAAAGATCTCCGGTAAATCGAAGTCCGGGCTGACCATTGGCTGCTGCTGTCTGACGATGAAACAAAGGTCTGTTTGCTGCAGTGGCCTGCGTTGCATTTCGTGTATTACCGGAACGATCGCGCCAAACGTATATCTGCTGACCTACAGTAGCCTGTGTAGTACCTGCTGCATTGGTAAAAGCACCACCGTCGCCGGAATACCACATGTTGTTACTGGTTGAATTACCAACCCCACCCGGGCCGGTTTGTGCAAATGCTGACAAATTACAAAGGGAAAAACCGAGCAGCAGTATTGACCTAATTTTCATTCTATAAATCTATTGAAATCTAACGAAAATAGGAAATTCGGATGAGCTATTGGTACCTTACGAATGGAGACACGCCTGGCCTAGACCCTTGATTATAAACGAAGTAATACGTCCCGGGCGGCAGATCAGAAACATCAATTGTTAACGATGCCCCTACAGAATGAGCAACTTCCCGTACTTTTCGACCAGCCACATCATAAATTTCAATTCCTGAAATGGGTTTGTCGTCTATAGATTTAAGGGTAATCCAATCACTGACGGGATTCGGAAAAACATTAATCCAATGCGAATTTTCTGAAGCTGCATCAACAACCCTAACCGAAGAAAAATCATTGCTTCCATCAAGATCAACCATCCGCAAACGGTAATAAGAAGTACACGATAATGGAGCATGATCGGTGAAATTGTAATTACGATGTAAAACAGAAAATCCTGCGGCCATGATTTGACCGATTCCGATCCATTGAATTCCATCCACTGAACGTTGAACAACAAAATGGGAACTGTTGCTTTCCGTAGCGGTTTCCCACCCCAATTGTACAACTCCTTCATTTCTACTTGCGTGAAAATCGAGAAGCTCAACCGGCAAAGGTGTTTGGTTTAAATTGATTGAACCAAGTGTAAAGCGATCGCCAGATGTAAAATCGACATTTGTAAATGTGATGATATTACCTGCAAAACTTCCACTTTGTGGTGCAATATCATTATCAAAAAAACCATCACCATCACGGTCTATCAATAATCGTAAATCACTTCCGGTAACCGACGTAAAACCACTCACATCGAACGAAACAGTAACTGTACCTACATCACCGGTTTCCGTCAATCTCCAAATACGATTTAACCTCGATTGTATGATCGTACCATCTACATCAACTGTGTTATTGGTAGTCATGGTTCCATTATCATGCCCCCAAAACAAGTATTCATTGTTGCTTAATGCAGATGGATTATTTATACGGACAATGGAAGTTCCCTGAGCATCGTTATGAAACTCTGCAGGTATCCTCCGACCGATTCCCGCCACTTCATGATCGAAATCCCCATTCGCAGGTGTATCCATGGAATGGTAATCGTTTCCGCTGAGGGCGATATTATACTTGGAAGAAAGATAATTATCAACTATAACACGCTCCGTATCATTCAATGCGCGTCGAAAAATGATGATTTCAGCTATATATCCACCAAACGGACGATTATCGCCAACGTGAGTTGCGCCAATTATTAATGGCGAAGCATAATCGGGCAATGTTGCTGCAGATTCTGTGGAAGTAACTCTTAATGCTTGGGCATCATAAACTTTGCATCGATTTGGTGCGGATAAAGACCCATCATATAGCAAAGACAGCATATAATTAGTATTTATTGCATATGCCGTTGGGTTTGTTGAAAAGCGATTATCGTTACTGGCAACATCAATAAAAAGATAATTGGAAGTATACAGGAAAAACATATAGGCTTGATTAACGCCGACATTGGTACGCTTTGCCACGATTGAACGTGCATCACCAAGATTTGTCATCCGTATTACAGTAATGATGGTAAGTCCATTTGTATTATCCAGAGTAGGTGAATCTGCCCCTTCCATAAAATCGTTATTTCCTGCGGTATTCACATTATCAAATTGAATAGCAGGATAACCATTCATGATATTCGTTCGGAAAATCGGACGCTGGTTCACCGTTGCCTGAGACACGTTATTCCCATTGCCCGACATGTCGTTCCAGGTTTGTACGGCAGTACCCGCTGTTGTAGTGCTTGTGCCCGAATTAGCACGCAACCAAAGGGCATTATCAGTTAAACTACCAATCCCACCCGGACCGGTCTGGCTGAATAATATAATGCTGCAAAAAGAAAACAAGAAGAGAAACAGTAGCCTCATGGTTTCAAAAATAGCTACTTATGTGTGTGTTTCCAATTCTCATCTTGCCTTTAAACTCACATAAGGAATAATCATCTCCTCCATCGAGATGCCGCCGTGTTGAAAGGTGCCCTGGTAGAAATTAACGAACTGATTGTAATTGTTGGGGTACACAAAGAATTTATAGTCTTTGGCAAAAACATAAGTGGTACTCACATTCACCTTTGGCAAAAATGCATCTGCAGGATTTTTCACCTCAAAAACATCTTTACTGTTATAATTCAGGTTTTTACCTTGCTTGTAACGCAAATTGGTATTTGTATTTCGATCACCTACAATTTTACTGGGTTCCTGCACGTGCACGGTGCCATGGTCGGTGGTTATCACCAAACGGAGTTTTTTCTCTGCTACTTTTCTGCACAATTCAAAAAGCGGAGAGTGTTCGAACCAGCTGCGGGTGATACTTCTGTACGAAACCTCATTATCCGCAAGCTCACGAATCACCTCCATATCTGTTCGTGCGTGGGAAAGCATGTCCACAAAATTGTAAACGATAACATTGAGCTGATTGCCGAGCAAATTATTGAATTGGTCCACCACTTTTTTACCTGCATTCAGATTGGTGATTTTATTATAGGAAAATTTCACATTTTTTCCCTGCATTTTTAAAAGTCCTTCAAGAAATTCTTTCTCAAAATTGTTTTTACTGCCTTCATCATCATCGTTCATCCACATGGAAGGATACTTCTTCTGAATCTCCGAAGGCATCAAACCTGCGAATAATGCGTTACGTGCATATTGCGTCGCAGTGGGTAGAATTGAAAAATAGAGATCCTCTTCTTCCTCAGTGAAGAACTCCATTAAAAACGGACGAATAATTTTCCATTGATCGAAACGCAGATTATCAACAACCAAGAGGAATACCGGATCCTTTTCAAGATCGGGTAATAGTTTTTTACGCAAGAGCTGGTGCGACATCAAAGGAATATCGTCTGCCTTTCCGTTGACCCAATCCAGGTAATTATCACCTACAAAGCGGGAAAAAAGATTATTTGCTTCCACCTTTTGCATTTGAAGAATCTGATGCAATCCGGGATCCGCTATTTTCTCCAGCTCAATCTCCCAATAAACCAGCTTGCGAAACATATCTTTCCACTCCTCCACCGTACGCAAATCACCGAGCTGCATTCCTATCTGACGGAATTCCTGCTGGTAATTCATGGTTGTTTTTTCGGTTACCAATCTTTTCGAATCAAGATTCTTTTTTAACGTTAGCAGAATTTGATTCGGATTGACAGGCTTAATCAGGTAATCGGCAATTTTTCCTCCGATAGCGCTATCCATTATTGACTCTTCTTCGCTCTTGGTGATCATCACAACTGGAACTCCGGGTTTAATGGCCTTGATACGCTCAAGCGTTTCCAGTCCGCTAAGCCCGGGCATGTTTTCATCCAGAAATACAATGGAAAACTCCATCGATCGGGCTTTATCTACGGCATCAGCACCATTGTTTACAGTAGTTACCTGATAGCCCTTTTGCTCAAGAAACATGACATGCGGTTTAAGCAAGTCAATTTCATCGTCGGCCCAGAGGATATTTATATTTTCCATGAAAAAGTATTTGAGTAGCTAAGATAACTATATACGCAATGCAGTAAGGTTTATTATCCAATTCCCTATCTTTGTTAACCATCATTAACAAAAAGATGTCTTCTCCCAAGCACAAGATCTTTAACGACCCTGTTTACGGTTTCATAACGCTACCCAATAATCTGGCGCTTGATATCATCGATCATCCCTGGTTTCAGCGTCTCCGACGTATTCGTCAGTTGGGAATGTCGCATCTGGTATATCCCGGCGCCTTGCACACCCGTTTTCACCATGCAATGGGCGCAATGCACCTCATGACACAGGCCATCGAAACACTAAGGAGTAAAGGTCATTCGATAAGTGAGGAAGAAGCTGAGGCGGTTACAATTGCGATTTTGCTGCATGATATAGGTCACGGCCCATTCTCTCATGCCTTGGAAAACACAATTGTTGAGGAAGTGCATCATGAGGAGATTTCCTTATTGTTCATGGAACGACTCAATCAGGAATTTAAGGGGAAGCTGGATCTCGCCATCAAAATTTTCAATAACACCTACAAAAAGAAATTCCTGCATCAACTCGTTAGTTCACAGCTCGACATGGATCGGTTGGATTACCTTAACCGCGACAGTTTTTTTACCGGAGTTTCAGAGGGCGTTGTTGGCAGCGAGCGTATCATCAAAATGCTGGATGTGGTAAAAGACCATCTTGTAGTTGAAGAAAAAGGAATATACTCCATCGAAAAGTTCATTATTGCACGCAGGCTGATGTATTGGCAGGTTTATCTGCACAAAACCGTAGTTGCGGCAGAACTCATGCTCATCAATATTCTCAAGCGTGCCAAAGAATTGGCCATGAAAGGAAAGAAACTTTGGTGCACACCTTCACTTGAAGTTTTCCTTTATGGAAAGTTCAATCGCATCGATTTTGATATGGATCAAAGTCTGCTCGAAACCTTCGCCCGCCTCGACGATTACGATATCATCAGTTCTGTAAAAGCGTGGATGGATGGAGATGATAAGATACTGAAAAAACTTTGCACGGATTTCATCAACCGGAAACTATACAAGATCAAACTCGACAGATCGGCTATCAGCAAAGACGTTATCCAGCAACAAAAACAGTTGGCCATGAAACGCTTTCATGTGAGTGAAAAAGAAGCCGATTATTTTGTTTGTACTACCGGACTCACCAATAACGCCTACAATCCGAAAAACGACAAAATCAATATCCTTTTTAAAACCGGAGAAGTAATGGACATTACCGAAGCGTCAGACAATCTGAATATCTCAGCTCTGGCTAAACCGGTAAAAAAACATGTTCTTGCAGTGATCCGTTAGTTAACGAAGTGATCGATCATTCTCCAAATCCGTATTTTCGGAGAAGAATTATGATCTCATCTTTCTTCTGGGTTCCGATCAAAATTTTCCCGCCGTTTTTAAGTTCCAGCTGTACACCGGTATCACCGGAAACATTGTACGCACCAAACCTGCCAAGGACACGCAAACCCCACCCCCCATATTCCGCAATGGGACGGTATTGCCGGATGTAAGCTCTGTTGATGTCGGTCCAAAGAAAGGATCTTTCTTTTCGGTGAAAAGGAAAAAAACGAACATGCATACCCTTCTCATCGATCCGGGTTCGCATACTCAGGAAAATAAAAAAGAAAGTAAAGAGGTTCACCAAAATAAAAATGACGACCAATCCCGTATTGGGAACAGGCTTGTTTCCAAAAGGCAAACCGTACCCGATCTGTTGAACAATTCCCCAGATGATCAATCCATTGATACCCAGCAACAGCAACCAAATCCAAATCTGGGTGAAACGCTGACGTTCGGCAAATTCGATCTTTTCCATAGAATTCTTTTTCCAATACTAACCAATTCGCGGGACATTGTCAAGCCACGTTTACTCAACAAGTTCAAACGGATAATCAATTTGCCTGCAATCACACCTATAAGATGACGAGGTTTGAGTATGAAACTCCTAATCCATCTCACATTAACCGGTATTTTACTGATTTTCTCAGGATGTTTTTCAAATAAAAAAGACAATCCGGATCCTGCTTTTTATTATTGGAAAACAGCCTTCAATTTCTCCGAGGAAGATGTTAAATTCTGTAATGAAAATAACATCAAAGAATTGTATGTCCGCTTTTTTGATCTGGAATACAACTGGGAACATACCAGTCTGATTCCCGTTGCCCGGCTCCAGAATAAAACGCCATTTCCCAACCATTTTTCGGTTGTTCCTGTGATCTACATTGATAATGAATCACTGTTGCAGGTAAACAAAAACAAAATAGAAGATGTAGCACGTAAAACCTGGGCAAAAATTAACAGAATGCATCACCGCTATGCAAAAACACCGCTTCGGGAAATTCAATTCGACTGCGACTGGAACGAAAGCACAAAAGAACTTTTCTTCTATTTTCTTAAGGTATTCCGGAAGTACTCCGGCACTACTCTAATCAGTTCAACAATTCGGCTGTATCAATACAAATATCATGAAAAAGCCGGAGTCCCTCCAGTAGATAAAGGAGTGCTTATGTATTACAACATGAGCGATATCCGCGATGAATCAATCGACAATTATATTTTCGATCACAAGGAAGGTTCCAAGTACCTGGAGTCGGCAGACCATTATCCTCTGATGCTGGATGTAGCATTGCCGATTTACAAACAGGGAGTTGAATACAATGCACATGGAGAAATTGTGCGACTGATTCAACATGAAAAAATGCAGGAAATGATTTCAACCGGAGAAGCGCAGCCTTTGGATGACAATAGATATTCAGTAGATCGATCCGATTACTATTCAGGTTTTTCCTTTTTCGGAGATGCTTATGTAGAACATATTATCCGGTATGAAGAAGTCAGCAAAAATGATTTGATAAATGCAGCTGATGAACTTGCGCTCCATTTTCCGGGTGCTCGGGTATTGTTTTTTGATCTGCAGCAAACCTATTATAAAAACTACCCCAAACACTTTTTCCATGAACTCAAGGATCGTTTTTAGTCTGATCGCAGTCATTTACACCCTACCCGTAATAAGCTGCAGTTGGTGGCCTATGCCTGAGCAATACAGATTTGCATTGTTTCAGCCGCATGATAATTACCACAAGGAAATGTACGGCATCGGATTCACCTCAGAATTATGGCGTGACAGAAGTAATATTCACGGAATTGGATACGACAGAGAAATCAATTTAAAAGAATGGGAAAAGGAAAGCGGGATCAAAGCAGCATTCATTCAGGAAATCATTTACCATCATTCAGCCTATGCGCTGACGGAACCCACAACAACAATTCGAAAAAACCCCTTCTACCGATGGCTTGTAAAAAAAGAAAATAAGCTCTATTTCGACTACCTGATTTTTGCCAAAGAGAATGAAAACTATTATGAAATAGCCATCGATCCTTGGGAAGAAGACAAGATGGAAGACCAATCAAGTGATTTATTTCATCTCGACAGCTTGTTGGAGCATCGATTCATGCAACACCCTTTTATCGGCACAAGATTTCACTTTATTCAATTACGTACACTTTTCTACCTTGGAAATAAATCAGAAGTTGTATCACTTTACGAGAAGATTTTTCAGAATTCACCAGCAACAAGCATCATCGATTACTGGGCAGCTTATTATGCAGGAGTAAGCTATCTGAGGATGGAAGAAAAAGAAAAAGGCGCTGTTTTACTTGCGAAAAGTTTTCTTCATTCGGCAGACAAGCGAATTGCAGCCATGGAAAAAATTACCCGCGATGATCTAAGGCAAATTCTTCAGAACAATTTCAGTCCCTCAGATAAATTCGGGCTACAATGCATGCTACTGGCAAAAGACCCTTATTTGAATTCCGGTTTATTGCGACAAGTTCTGGAATTCGACCCGATACATCCTGTGGCTGAATTACTCACCACCCGGGAAATTAACAAATTGGAAGACCTTCTGCTGACTACCCCAATTTCCGGTTACGCTTCGTTTGGTTCAGATATTCGGAACGGTTACAATTGGGGCGAAAAAAAAGAAGAAGATCAAAAAGAAGAAGCCCGGTTTATCAATCGCGAATTCGAACAGACGCTGTCAACGATAAATTCCCTTTGCAAAAAAGATCATTCGGTATTTTACGATATTGCTCAGATTCATCTTCACGCAGTTGGTAATCGTCCACAAAAGATTTCCCGACTTAGTGCAAAAAAAATCCCAAAAGAACTTCAGCTTCAGGCAGACCTCAGCATGTGGTTTGCAGCATCGCGAAATTCGGTCAATTCAGAAGAGATGATGGAGCAATTGTTTCCGTTGATTACCAAAATGGAGAAGGATGAAAGGGAATCCTATTCGCCCGGAATTTTTGAACGATCGCTGGCGTGGATGTATAACCATGCACATGAGAATAGAAACAAAGCACTTGCTGCCCTCATCCTTCATCAGATCGAAGAAAATTATCATATCATCTTCGAAAAATCAGTTTCCATTCCACTTTACGGAGCGATGGTACACACCTATCTCTACCAGGAAATGAATGCTGATGATGCCAAAAAACTTGCGGATTTTATTGATGATGACCGTTTGGCAACGAAATCCATCCAATGGCTTTGCCGCGAAATAAAAAAAGAAAAAGAAAATGTTTACCAACTGAAAGACTGGTGCGGAACGGTTGTGTTACGCGATAAAAAAATGGAATTAGCCCTGAAAATCTGGAAAGGAATCCCACAAAGGCATTGGAAGGAATATCCATACACCGAATATCTTGATGCCAATCCCTTTTCAGCACATTCGGGAAACATGCATAAAACAATCAAAAAAGTGAATTTTACTAAACCGGAAATTGCAAAAAAACTATTATTGTACGATTCCCTGTACACCTACGGATCACCGGAGGAACAATTAAACGCTTTAAAAAGGAAGGCTGCCTATGCATATAACACCACCTACTTTGGCAATTCATGGATCATGAACCGCGCCTGGTGGTCGGACGGTGACGAACCGATGATGAACAATGAAGCAGGCAAGAACTATTACGGTTGTTATGAAGCGAAATCCTTATACCTCGAACTACTGAAAAAAAGCAAAGATCCTGAAGAAAAGGCCCATGCGCTGAGTATGCTTGCCCGGTGCCACAAGAACGAAGTGATCTGGAAAAGTTATGATCCCCGGGCATATTACCATGAACGGGAAGAGAAGGATTATACAGAAAACAACCCATGGGTTCAGCAATTGGAACGGGACTATTCCCAAACCGCTTATGTACGCAACCTGTTCAGTTCCTGCGGTGGACGGGAAGAATACTGGTGGTGGTTCAATCGGATCGAATACTGAATTTTTCCCTTTATTTTTCTTTCCACAAGCAGTATACTTCACCGATTCTTGCTATTTTTACCCATCGCCCTCAAAAAGCAAGGGTGTTAACTATCAAGAGTTTAGAATGCAATTTACTGCACAACAAATAGCCGGCATCCTGGAAGGAACGGTAGAGGGGAATCCTGATGCAACTGTAAGCAATCTTGCAAAGATTGAAGAAGGTACTCCGGGTACTTTGACTTTTCTTGCCAATCCCAAATATGCAGAGTTCATCTATTCTACAGGAGCATCTGTTGCAATTGTAGGAATTGATTTCAAAGCGGAGAAAGCACTTCCAGATCAGCTTACTCTGATTCGCGTTGCTGAGCCTTATTCCAGTTTCGCAAAATTACTTGAAGCCTACAATCAGTTTCGCGGAGACAAAAAAGGAATAGAACAACCCAGCTTTATAGATGAACAAGCGTCCGTTGGGGAAGATGTTTACATTGGCGCATTTGCCTATGTAGGAAAGAATGCCCGCATTGGAAAAGGAGCAAAAATTTATCCGCATTGCTATATCGGTGATAATGTCCGCATTGGAGAAAACACCACGATTTTTCCCGGTGTAAAAATCTATCACGATTGCATTATTGGAGCCAACACTACCATTCACGCATCCTCAGTGATCGGTGCAGATGGATTTGGTTTTGCACCCAACAGCGAAAACAATTATGCCAAAGTTCCTCAGATCGGGAATGTGGTGATCGAAGATCATGTTGAAATCGGCTCCAATGTTTCTATCGACAGAGCAACACTTGGTTCTACAGTTATCCGAAGAGGAGTTAAGATCGACAATCTTATTCAGATCGCACACAATGTTGAGATTGGAGAGAATACCGTAATCGCAGCACAAACCGGCGTAGCGGGAAGCACCAAGCTTGGTAAAAACATGATGGTGGGCGGACAAGTTGGAATTGTTGGTCACTTACGAATTGCCGATGGTGTTAAAATCGCCGCACAATCCGGTATTGGCCAAAACATCGAAGAAAAAGACGCCATTGTTCAAGGGTCTCCTGCCTTTGGAATTGGGGATTACAAACGGTCCTACGTTCTGTTTCGCTCCCTGCCACAGCTTCGCGAACAAATCAATACTTTAGCCAAGGAAATCAAATCGCTTAAACAAGATCCGAATTCATGAAAGAATTCCAACGCACACTGAAAGCACCAGCAAAACTATCCGGAATCGGATTACATACCGGCGCTCCCGTTAACATCACCATACTTCCGGCATCAGACAATCACGGCTACAAATTCCAGCGAATGGATGTGGAAGGACAACCCATCATAAAAGCAGATGCCGATCTGGTAATTTCTACGGAGAGAGGTACTACACTTGAACACAATGGGGTTCGGGTACACACAACCGAACATTTGCTCGCTGCATTGTACGGAATGCAGGTTGATAATGCGCTTATACAAATTGATGGTCCTGAAATTCCCATTATGGATGGGTCTTCTAAACCTTTTGTTGCAGCCATCGAAGCAGTTGGATACGAACAACAAAAAGCAGAACGCGAATACTTCGAATTCAAGGAAAATCTTCCTTGGGAAGATCTTGAAAAAGGAATTGAAATGCTGGCAGTACCGGCGCAGGATTTTCGTCTCACTGTAATGGTCGATTACAATTCTCCTGTATTGGGAACACAGCACGCCACGATGTACAACCTCAATGAGTTCAAGGAAAATATCGCCTCCTGCAGAACTTTCGTTTTTCTGCGCGAACTCGAATACCTTGCAAAAAAGGGACTCATCAAAGGTGGCGCACCCGATAATGCCATTGTTTTGGTGGATCGTGAAGAAGTGAATGAAAATGAATTGAAAGAACTTGCTTCATTACTTGGAAAAGAAGATCTGAAAATCCAATTCAAAGGCATTGGCATTCTCAACAACACAAAAATGCAGTACGAAAACGAACCGGCGCGACATAAACTGCTGGACATCGTAGGTGATCTTGCGTTGGTGGGTAAACCAATAAAAGGACATATTCTCGCTGCCCGTCCCGGTCACAGTGGTAATATTTCATTTGCAAAAATCATCAAGGACATCATGCGTGCTGAGAAAAAAGCAGGCGTTGTGAAACATTTTGATCTCACGAAAGAGCCTTTGCATGATATCTACAAGATTGAAAAAATGTTGCCGCACCGATATCCTTTCCTGCTCGTCGATAAAATCATGTCGATGACAGAAAACGGAATTGTGGGTGTAAAAAATGTTACCATGAATGAACCCTACTTCATGGGACACTTTCCCGGCAACCCTGTTATGCCCGGAGTTCTGCAGGTTGAAGCGATGGCTCAGTGTGGAGGAATTTTCGCATTAAGTTCTGTCCCAGACCCGGAAAATTGGTCGACCTACTTCATGAAAATTGATGGCGTAAAATTCAAACGCAAAGTCATTCCCGGCGATTCAATTGTATTCGATCTTGAGCTCATTACTCCGATTCGAAGAGGAATTGTACACATGAGAGGAACAGCCTACGTTAACGGACAAGTTGCCTCGGAAGCTGAAATGATGGCACAGATTGTCAAAGAAAGAAATTTATGAGTCAGCCAACTGCAAATATTCATCCTGATGCCAAGATTGGCAAAGGCACAGTAGTTGAACCATTCGCAACAATCATGAATGATGTTGTGATTGGCGACAATTGTCATATTGGTCCAAACGTTGTGATCTATCCTGCAACACGCATCGGAAACAATGTGAAAATTTTCCCGGGAGCGATTATTGGTCCCGACTCTCAGGATCTGAAATACGCAGGTGAATACACCACAACAGAAATTGGCGACAACACCGTGATCCGCGAATATGTCACGATCCATCGCGGAACCAAAGACAGAATGAAAACGGTAGTGGGAAGCAATTGCCTGCTTATGGCCTATGTACACGTTGCGCACGACTGTATTGTTGGCAACAATGTGATCATTGCAAACAGTGTAGGATTATCCGGACACGTTACAATCGACGATCATGCCATCATTGAAGGAATGGCTGCGGTACAGCAGTTCATTCATATTGGTGCACATTCCTTCATTGGTGGAGGAACGATGGTTCGTAAAAATGTACCCCCATTTGTAAAGGCAGCACGTGAACCCATCTCCTTTATTGGAGTGAACACTGTTGGGCTTCGTCGCAGAGGATATTCTGACTTTCAGATTACACAGATCGAAGATATTTACCGGATAATTTACGTTCAGAACAGCAATGTAACCACTGCATTGAAAATTGTAGAATTCGAATTACCTGCGAGTGAAGAAAAAGATCAGATTGTCACCTTCATTAAGAATTCCACCAAAGGCATCATGCGCGGAATTTCCTGAGCGCAGTTTCACCTATGCAAATCACCCTCAACACAGCCGGAAGACGATTCAACAAAGAGTGGATCTTCCGTGGTTTGTCGCGGACTTTTAACAGCGGTGAAAGCATAGGTATAATTGGAGGAAACGGATCCGGAAAATCGACCATGCTTCAGGTAGTCAGTGGTTTTTTAATTCCTTCTGAAGGCAGTATCACTTACAATCATGAAACAAAACAAATCGATAACGAAACGATTTATCGATATGTATCAATGGCTTCACCCTTTCTTGAGCTTTATGAAGAATATACAGCTTCAGAATTGTTTGCCTTTCATTCCGCATTAAAACCCATGCGGGATAAAATAGATGCAGCATTGTTTCTTGAAACACTTCAATTGGAAAATATTCGCAATAAGGCCTTAAAAAATTATTCTTCAGGAATGAAACAAAGGGTGAAACTCGCACTTGCGATTCTATCCGACACACCCCTCCTGCTTCTCGATGAGCCTTGTTCTAATCTTGACAAAAAAGCCATTTCCTGGTACCAATCATTACTCCTTGCTCATTCAGAAAACCGCATTGTATTGGTTTCATCCAACAGCGATGAAAATGAACTTTTCAATTGCACTGAAAGGCTTTCTGTGGAGGATTATAAACGCTGAAAGGTGGAAGAAGAGATTCGTAAAAAAAAACGCTACACTCCGCAACAAGCCTGGCCGCTGATTCAAAACTTCTGTGCTTACAGAGAACGTTGTCATCAGGAAATCCGCGATAAGCTCTACTCCTATTCCTTAACTTCAGATGACGTAGAGAATATCATTGTGAAACTAATTGAGGAAAAATACCTTGATGAAGAACGATATGCACGGGCATTTGTGAGCGGAAAATACCGCATTAAAAAATGGGGTCGAAGCCGAATTGTACGCGAACTAAAAATGAGAAAGATCAGTGAGTACTGCATCAAAAAAGGACTCGAAGAAATTGATCCGGATGAATATTACGAGAATTTAAAACACCTTGTAGAAAAAAAATACAATTCCATAAAAGGCGATCATCCTGCAATTAAGCGAAAAAAAACAGCGCATTACCTCATGACAAAAGGCTATGAAGGAGATTTGGTTTGGGATGTAGTGAAGGAAATTTGAGTAAGATACCTTTGGTGAAGAACGGAAGTTTTACATATTCTTTTTTCGAATCATGCAGCGGCACTGAATTGGAAAAAATTGTTCAACTGTTTCAACTTTGTATATTTACAATAGTACACAACGCGAAATTCAATAATTTACGGCATGAAAAAAATAATTCTAATCTGCATTATATTAAAGACCCAATTAGCTTTTGGTCAAAATAAAACAGAAATCAGCTTTGGAATTTCAAATCCGGGGCAAGTAGAAAAAACGCTTGAAGACTTTTATTTTATTGCGCATCCGACTGCATTTCAGGATGACGCACATTATGGAAATGAAAAACGGGTAAAATTCAATCTCGGTTTCAGTTTTCATTTGCGCGACAGTCTTGAACTGCGTTTGCGAGTGGGATATTCAAAAAGAGTGAACCATTATTCACAGGCATTTTCAAACACCCATTGGTCGGTCAATGATTTTCAATCTGTCTTTGAAATCAGTCCTTCCTTTGGTTTTTCGAAACGTCTTGGTAGATTTAGATTTTCAACCGGGATTGAAATTCCGGTATATATTATCGGAAAACTAAAAGAAGATCTCTGGTACCAGACCTATGCTTCTTCGGGCACAATAGATTTGGCTTCAACCTCTGAAATAAGCATGCCTGGCGGTACTATTATTGGTTTGAATAATTACGTTAGAGTTAGCACATTTCTTTCAAAGCAATTGTTCCTCTATTCAGAAATTAATTACGGTCTTTTATTCGCAAGCTTAGGAGGCAATTTCCGTAATGTAACCACATCAACATTTCCCATTGAAGAAACATTAATTAATGAATTCGAAAAAACCTATACGAAATGGTATTTTTCACCTGCTCAGATCCAATTTGGGATCGGATTAAAGTTTTGAGTTAAACGCTTTCCGTTCAACTATTTCTTGATGAAAGGTGCGCGAATACTACGCAAACCATAACCACCGCTACCCTCTCCGGAAAAAAGTAATTCAATTTGTCCGGGAATGAGAACTGAATACACGTGGGTTTCGCCTTCAGGAATGAGCTCAGAAGTTCCGGTTATTTTGGTAAGGCTTTCAATTTCTCCGGTCCAGTCCTTAAGCGCAGTGCGTACTTCCTCCATTGCCCCGGACCGAATTACATAAGGTTTTACATTGGTGGTGTTTCCGATCATTTCATTAAACTCAGCTACATCACCCAGAAGAATTCCCGAAATAATGGTGCGCGTATAGGAGATGAGGTGTTTGTTATCCCTACGCTTAAACCAGGATGAATACAAATCACCAACTTTTCCATTTACGACCATATAGGTAACGCTAATTCCTTCTGTTTCGAGTCGGAGAAAACCATTGCTTTTGTTTTTCATTACAACATCCACAGGAACACCGGTCATTAAATCATATGAACCGATGATTTCGCCGCGAAGGTTATTGTAATTCTTTTCTCCTTCAAGTGCCACATCACCAAAAGAAATATCGAACCAGGTTGCAGAAAGCAGAGCCTTTTCCTTAACAACACCAACAGGAACAAAGCGAAAACTACCTTCTGTTTTTGCAACACCTTCTTTGGGAAGAAAATCTTCGATAGCGCGATTGGATGAAAGCAATTGAACATAAGGTTTCATCCTGAATTGTTCACCAGCAGCTTGCCCGCTATTATGTGTTACAGCCACATTTTGCGGGGCGGCAAGGTAGTAAGCCGAACGGAGAGGATCCTCTCCATTGAGTCCATCGATCCAGCACACATCCACTATCCGATCCTCTCCGTTCAGTCGTACTACATTCCACATGTGACCCTCTCCTCCTGTGGCCAAAGCCAGGGCGACATGATTGGGAACGTTACCTGTTTCTTTTCTCACTTCAATTCCATTAGCAACTGCCAACTGAAAAAACACTTCTGCATATCCCATACAAACGAGACGGGGTTCCTGCTGCGCCAAAATTTTACGCAAATCCTTTTGTTCACCTTCACCGTATTTGAATTGTCCGCACATATATTGAACAATGGCTGCTATTTTTTCTTCTTTCGATTCAGCTCCTTCGGTAATGGCCAACGCAAGTTCATCCACCTCCAGCTGAGCGGCAAAATCTTTATCGCGTATTAAAGTATTTGTTACCGGATCGATATAGCACACCTTACGAAAACGGCTATCCTCATTCGCTTCTATATCGGCTTCTTCACCCCGAATAGCATCTACCATGCTGTAGTGCAATCCGTTTTTACTTTTATAGAGTTTCGAAGGGAAAAAATTGATTTCAGAAGTATTCTTCCATTGAAATGAAATAGACCGGCGCTTATCGCGGAATTTTCCGGTAACCTGACGGAATGCCGGTTTTTTGCCGTTGGTATATTTGTTGAGTTCCGCTGTACCACTCTCATGCAGGCGCATCACATAGGTTGCATGTGCACGCGGATTCTCCAGAACAAATACTTTGATTATTGCATCTCCCTTAAACGTTGAGAACGTAAGCTCTTTCTTTTTTGAAAAAGCAGCAAGAGGTAAAAACAGGAAAAAAATAAGAATACGCATAAAACTCCCTCCGTTAAATTGTACCAGATAAAAAATCAAAAGAGTAGCGTATTCCCATGACTTGGTTTTGGGAAGTAGAACGCAGAAAAGAGAAACAGGTTACAATTATTTCGAAAAATTCTTAAGTTCCCTTATTTCACAAAAGGAGATTTGGCACTTAAAGCAGGATAAAATACTTTATTTGGCCTCCTGAACTGTGGATTTGGTTTGCCTGAAAACAAATAGAAGGATGGCAAAACCAATGAGGATACCGGATGCCAAAAACGAAACCCCTGGAAAGTGGACCGGAGCAGCCGGGGATGTGAAATAGGAAAACAACCAGGTCATTAGCAAAGGAGAAACCACTGTTGCAAGACTCATCAAACTTGTGAGCATTCCCTGCAATTCGCCTTGTTCGTTTGCGGATACCTGCGAACTGATGATCCCCTGCATGGATGGAGGACCAACTCCACCTAAAGCATATATAAATGTCCAGGCATACATCATCCACTCCTGATCTGCAAAAGCAAACAACAACAGACCCGTGATGTATAATCCGAGTCCAATATAAATGGATCTTACTGCTCCAAATGCTTTTTGCGACCAGCCGATCAATCCTCCTTGTACAATGGAAACCATAACACCAACAAATGCGAGTGAATAGCCCACTGCCTTATCACTCCAATCAAACATGTATTTGGTATAAAATGTCCAGATAGCAGGCATTACTTGTCCGGCAAGATAAAGGAGAAACATACAGGCAACAAGCAAACGCACACCTCTCATTTTCTTCAACTGCAAAAACGCACCAAATGGATTAGCGCGACGGATATCGAATGGCCTACGGTTTTCTTTTGCCAATGATTCAGGAAGAACAAATAGTCCGTACAGAAAATTGAGCAATGACAAAACTGCTGCTGCTACAAACGGGGCTCTTGAACCGAGATCACTGAACAAACCACCTACAAATGGTCCAACAATAAACCCAAGTCCAAACGCAGCTCCCATCAAACCAAAAGCCTGAGCACGCTTTTCAGGTGCAGTAACATCGGCGATATAGGCATAAGCAGTGGTAAAACTTCCACCACATAAACCGGCAATGGCACGACCAACAATCAGCCATGTGTAGGAGTCTGCGAAACAGAGAATAAAATAATCGAGTCCTAAGCCAAGTAAGGAAAGCAACAACACAGGTCGGCGTCCATAGCGATCACTTAATCCGCCAAGAACAGGCGCAAAAACAAACTGCATTCCCGCATAAATTGCCATAAGCAATCCTCCTTCTGCTGCTGCATCGTTAATGGATTCACCGGTGATTTCGGAGAGTATGGTTGCCATAACCGGAAAAATGATTCCAATTCCAAGGCTATCGATTAGCAGTGTAAGAAAAATAAAATAAACGGGACGCATAAATGACAAAGTGAAAGCGCAATATTACAGAATTGTTTTAGATCATAGCAACTTTATAGCGAATGGAAAAACTCAAATACTATTTATTGGATTCTTAAAAACCTTTGTCATCTTTAGAAAACTCATTAAATGAAAATTTAATGAATCGATTAACAATTCCATC